>Ga0049105_1000102_pt1 | contig 19093 bp, 9 predicted proteins | sample WorMetvaBAHAMAS1_FD_61260 | JGI IMG/M metagenome (GOLD analysis project Ga0049105, IMG submission 61260) | Worm MetaG Olavius vacuus BAHAMAS.1 | ecosystem: Host-associated > Annelida > Digestive system > Unclassified | place: Germany: Marburg | collected 2013-04-09
TATAGTCGCATGTAGAATTTCTTCACGATTAAAATGACATAAAAACTATAAAAATCGGTTAAGATTAGCCAAAGTTATAGTCAAAAATAAAATGTCACGTTTTTTATGGTTCACTGTGTATATGAACACTCACTAAGCTAATAATGATAGCCAATAATGCTTCAGCTAGTTGAATATAACGAAAGTATCCGTAAGGGTCTGAAGCAACTTATGCTTCTCAAGACATCCGCGGATAGGCCTATCCGGGGATATTGAAAATAGATGCGGATCTTCAATATCCGCGGACGGATGCATCCGCAATCCGCACACCTCTGTTGTAGAGCTGTTAACGGTTTAAACAAGTACAAGATGCTCAGCTATCGCAGAGAGACCGCGCTGCAGGGTGCAAATTAGGTGAAAAACGCAAAATAAGGGCTATTGCGCAGTTCAAGGTCATTCAAGGTCACCGAGGTAGGTACCAATCGAAAGCCAGTATGCGACTTCCTATTAGTGATTAATAGTAACTGACATGCTATCTCGTACCGTTTCGGAGTTATCGCGGCATATTGTTCAAATTTTCGACACTTGGCGTTTTCGAGCCACCCTGTGGGGGCTTAGGGACAACGTACGATGTTCATCTTGGGCTCATTGGAAAGCGCGTAGGAAACTTCCTATTAGTGTTAATTGAACTTTTTTCGCTACGTGTTACGGCTCAGGCGATATGAGCGAACATAGATAGAAAATTGGCGATTTCGCTGCAACGCGGTCACTTTGAACCAAAATTTAAGGTACAAAGGGTCGCCCCCCACCAATGATTTTTGCACGGTTAGTTAGGCCAACGAATGCCTTACAACTTTGCTGCTGACAGTTTTCACACAAAGAAACTTTGTAGCAGACTTTCTTCAAGCGAAGTGCGATTTTTAACGGAAATCGGCTGTTTTCCGTTTTTGAGACACGATTTGGAAGACTTAAGGGCAACGTACGACGATCATCTTAGGCTCATTGGAAAGCGCGTTATGGACTTCTTATTAGCGTTAATTGAACTTTTTTCGCTAGGTGTTACGGCTGAGGCGCTACGAGCGATTATCTGTTCAAAATCGGCGAATTTGCTCCAATGGGGGTCGGTTGACCCAAAATTTCAGTTAGAAAGGATCGCCTCCCAGCAACCATTCTTCTTCTCTGATAACTAGGCTAAATGATCTTTCGTATGGTATATAAATCTGGACAGATCTTTCTACCGTTTTGTCACAATACACGCGTGTGTCAGACGGACGGACAGACGGACCGACGGACAGACAGACAGAATTCTCATCGCTAGACCGCGTCTGCATTCCATGCATGCAGCGCGGTAAAAATTATTAATTAACTTGACAAAAATTAACGATTAATCAACTGTTATGTTTCAATTAAAAACCAAGCTTTAGAAATCAGTCAAAAACTGTTGTTTTGTTTACCAGACTATCACCTTTTGCAACGAGACAATGAGAAATGAGTGAACTTCTTTATCCAGAATCGTAAACAAACTAAAACGTCGAGTGTATCTGAAAGAAAGAGATGATCGTTGCTTGTTAACTGTCCCATAGCTATAGCATATAGCATGTAACGAATTATACATGATGCAAAGATTATACACGGTTCAAAATCGGCCATTTCACTTCGACGAGGGCCTGTTGATCTAAAATTTCAGGTAGAGGGGGTCGCCCCCGACCAACCATTTTCCTTCTCAGAAAACAAGGGTAAATGGTCTTTCATGTGGTATAAGAATGCAGGCACAACTTTCTTTCATTTTGTCACAAATCACGCGTTTGACAGACAGACGGACAGACAAACGGACAGAGGGACAGACAGACAGACAGAATTCTCAACGCTAGACCGCGTAATGCAGCGCTGTAAAAACCGGTTTGCGTCTGTCAGTGTGTGTATCCGTCTGTAGACACTCTCACGGTCGCATTTCTTGATCGATTGTCACCAAAATTGGCACAAACGTAAGAACCCCCACAAGTAAAAACGAGTTGGTTGGGGTCAACATCACACCATCCCTTCCCCATTTTGTCCCCAAACCCCCCATTTTAGGCCAAGAGGTGCTGAAAATCCATGCAAATATTAATAATCCTATATATGCCTTAAATGCACGCGAATCGCCGAAATTTTTATATCTTTTAGGAAATCGGGGTCGAGTAACACCATGGTGACGTCAGATTTTACACCGAAATTAGAAATATGACCGCAATGAAAAATATGCAATATAACCTTAATTTATGGCCGAATTGCCGAAATTTTCGCGTATTTTACAGGAAATCAGGGTTGAGAAGCATGATGGTAACATCAGATTTAAGACCGGAAGTGAAAATATGGCCGTTTCGTGCATATGCAATAAAAAATATGCAATATAACCGTTATTATAAGAACAGTTCGATGATTCGATCATTGTGGACTTGGCTATGGTGCAGATACCACGTTCAACAGAACGTATTTCTAGTTGACTATCCGTCCAGCCGAAATGAAGAGTTGTTCACTTTGTAATGTTTTCTTAGTGATGAGCCTAAGATGAACATCGTATGTTGTCGTAAGGCCCCCCAAAGGGGGCTCAAAAAGCAAAGTGTCAAAAATTTGAACAATAAGCTGGATAAACTCCGAAACGGTACGAGATAGGATGTCATTTACTATTAATCACTAATAGGAAGTCGCATATGGGCTTCAATTGGTACCGACCTCGATGACCTTGAATGACCTTGAACGGCATAATAGCCCTTATTTTGCGTTGTTTTCACCGAATTCGATAGCTTTGCAGGCCGATTATGTCACAGTGGTTGAAGATAGACCTATAATGTCCGTAAAATATTGTATCCCAGTTCCAGTCTTCCACTTTTTACCAAAGCTAACGCACCCTGCAGCGCGGTCTCTCTGCGATAGCTGAGCATCTTGTGTTAGTTACGACTATTATTATCAATTCACAGCTGCACTGGCGTCGCCAGGACACAAATGAGGCTAAGCATAGGACTACATGGGCAAGGGGACGCCACTCCTTTCCTTACACTGTCAGTATCCACTTTCACCATTTCTCTTTCTCTTTCCTTTTGAGGCTTTAAGTAAGCAAGTTAGTAAGTTAGTTTATGAGACACTTTTGCAGCTGTGCACCTGAATAGATCAATACATCAATACATCAATACATACATACAGTGATAAAAACTGTGACTTTGCCTGTGAGCCGACACTGGTCACTTGAATCATATATGTACAGCTGTCCTGCGTGTCGGCTCCTTGTCGTAACGTTCTGACTGCGATGTAATACAAAGGATTATTATTATTGTCATTATTGTTCAACTTCAACAGAATGAAAAATTATAGCAAAGTTGCAAAGGGGTCCTGATTTTATGAAGCACGGTGTGATATCAATTTTAATGTAATAAGGAGCGAGTAGCGACAGATGACCTTTTCCTTGTTAATGTGGACGGCTTTGTCGTGATTGCATGTCAAAATGCGATGTGTAGTTGATTAGGCGTTCGTTGCCAAGACACAGAAGAGATTCGGTTGAGCTGACGTATTGTAAGTCTGTGTCCTGTCAGTCACGACGGCACGCAACAGGCGCAGTGATGCGAGGTGACTGCTCCTGCTGCAGTATCTGCCGCCGCCGCCGTCGAGATGACCAAGTCCTCAGTCTCAGTCCCGGGTGACGATCGATTGAATACGACGACTATCACGGAATCTGTGCACTGGCTTCTCATCTCGCGTCGCAATCCGGCTTGCGTGCTTTAATCGCATGAGTTACCGCTAGTGACTAAGTGCCTAAGTATAGACACTAACATTGGTACTTCGCCATTTATCACGTTGTTTTTATCACGATAAGAAACAACAGCAGGATTCAACTTCTACTCTCAAAAGTCCCGAACATCTTAATGAATGATGGAAAGGAACAAGTCGAATTGTTAATCCGTTGAATACTTCAGGCAGTAAATGTAATTTTTTTAAACACCAGAACGCTGCTTATTATTATTAATAACGTTGACTGTGATCAATTACCAGTATCATGACACGCTCAGTTGTCTATGCTCAGTAAGGATTAATACCGGCCATAAATCAGTACCGGTTAAATTATTAATGTTATCATTTACTTATCGTCATTGTTAGTTCTCATCTGTCGCAAATGCAATGTGTACATTAAAAATATGTACTTTTTGAGTAATAACTATAATGCGCTCAAAGTAGTCACTGTTTCTCAAAAAACGTGGTGTCGAATTTTTGCAATAACTTCATCAAATGTTAACCAATTTTGAAAATTTTTTTAATGTTGAAAACAGCAATAAATTATCTACAAAATAAATACAATATTTCTCGCCATCTCTTAAAAACTTCGTTGCACTACTGTGTTTAACATAAAAGTTAAGAAAGTTGAATTTCTTCTACCAGTTTTCGATGACAAAGCTGTGCCAAACTTTTATGATACGTTTGTGAATTGTTAACCGATTTAAAAAACACATTTTACGAATTTGGAACATTACTTTAATGCTTCAATGACCGCTCATTTGATTAGCATATTGTCATAGCCCAAAATGTTCTCCTTCGGCCCGTACGATGCGAAAAGACGCGCTCTCCATAACTGCGCTATCAACTGCACTCTGTTGAAGGCCGTGCCAAATGTCCAACAGTTCCTCAACTTCGTGAAATCGTGATTGGTACATGCGCTGCTGGACAAGGTAGTAAATGAGTAAGAAAAGTAATATGTTTATTTAAGTGTTAAAAAAATTAATGGTGGAGTTGAGAGCTTTGTTATCACGGAGTGGTAGAGCAGTTGCAATATTTTTTAAACGTTTATGTTGCACACAGTAGTACAGCAAGGTTTTCAAGAGGCGCAAAAATATTATAAATATTTTGTAGATAATTCATTGCCGTTTCCAACAATGAAAGAATTTTCAAAATCGGTTAACAGTTGATAAGGTTATTGCAAAAATTCGACACCACGTATTTTGAGACACAGTGTATAAACTACCGCGCGGAATTGCCAACTAGACTACTAAAAGCTTAAGCCACACCACTACAAGTTGTACTAATATTTTATTGATTTTATTATTCATCTTATTTATAACATATCTAAAAAATAAAATTAAACTAACAAACGAAAAGCGCAATAAAACACGCGATCACATATTTCAGTGCACATTATTTTGCCGCTTTTCTATTTCATTGGCTCACGAATATCGAAACGAAACTAAGAATGTATATTTACATTTCATATACCTGTGGTAAATAGTGGATTATTAAAAACTAGATTACCTTAACTCATATTTAACACGATGGTGGTGATGCTGCTAAAGCATAAGATGCCTTCGTGATCAGTATAAGTCATAGCTTCGCTCCAGTTTGAAAACTATTTAAATATAAAAAAATCGCAGGCCGAAATAATCTGCAGTTATAGGGTACAATTAAGTATACACAAACGACTGTGTTACATGATATTATGCATAATGTACAGTTTACACAGTGTAACAGAACTTAATATAATTAATCCACACCTCACAGACTGTCACTGTAATGATATAGACTACATTATTACCAGACAAAAATTAATATGCAGATACGTAATATTATAAAATTATATTTAAATTTTTTGTTCATGAACAAAACTCGTGTTTTTACCTTGTAGAGAAACACACAAATAGAAATTGATGGCATTACACTGCTGCACGGTCGTTCTAGGCGGTGCCTGTGCTTTTATATTTTAGCTGAAACAGCAGCAGCAGCAGCAGCAGCTACGAGTGCGCACACTGCGCGGCGCGATTGCGAACATGTTGTCGCTGTAAGATAGGATAGGCGTCATTATCGGCCAGTGTGCTACGCATGTTATTACCACGGGCTGACTAGTGAATGCGACAGAATGTTGCAAAAATAAATATGACTGGTAAAAACTTATCATTTAGAAACTCATCGAGGACGACAGAACCGACGTTCTAAAATAGCACATAATCTTCTTTTGCGTTTGTCGTTGAAAAAACTGCGCATAAGATATAAAATTGTATACTGAAATCTTTCAAGTAATCTGACACTTGCAGTAAAACGTTTTGTTTTCAGAAGAGGTGCGTGAGCAATGGTCTAGCCCCCCCCCCCCATATAAAACCCAGTCCCTTAAGAGGCATAGCTCATTAGAATATAAAGTTTTTACATTTTCACTAAGCCTATATTTTCGGGAAACCCACCATGCCGATTTTTAATGAATTTTGGTACCGGTATACAAGTTTTTGTCACGTGCGCCGAAGCGTTTGTAAAGCAGTTCATAAAATGCGGAGTTCTGAGTCCCCTTATGATTACGTTGCCGTTTCCCAGTGACTTGGTGCATCACTGACACGTTGGTATATAGGCCTAGCGCTCTTTACAACGTATTGTCTAGCACTGTAAGCCAGTAAGCCCAGTTTGCATGCACTTTTAGGCCAATTACAGCATTACAACTGTGAGGACGCTTTTGACATCAATATTACTGCAACGAAATATTTGATGCTGTTTTTATTGTTACAGTATCAAAATAGGCAATAAGTTACAGTGTATGTAGACTATTTGTAATTTCTCGTATGGATTATTTAGTTAGTTAATTATTTGAACCGAATTATCGGTAAAACTACTCGTAGCTGAACACTTTAAGACTAGATGTGGCCACGGGCGTGGCTTTCCGTGTAACTGTGATCGCCAAGCGTCACTAATCAAGCACGTAGGACCTTGTGCGGCCAAGCAAGACACACTCGCCCCAAGCACAGCGGCGCTTATTGGCCAATAAACAACGACAAAATGCGTTCCATGTTATAGTGCAATTACCGCCATCTACATGAGCACTTACGTCGACATTGATTTATGCAGATACAGGCTCTCTGATTTAGTTGCAATGCCGCGGCCCTGGCTCTTAAACAATCTCACTGCATGCTTAACCAATTTTAGTTCTCTTCCGGATATACACTGTGAGTCAAAAAACTGCACCATTTTATTTTTGCAATAACTTCGTCAGACCAAGCTCTATCTTGATAAGTGTTGGCAAACACGTACTCCAATAAATTTGGAACAAAAGGATATTAAAATCGTCAATTTCTATTCAATAATGTCTTTATAATGCCCTGTGAAATGCAGCATGCGTATACGTGTCATAACTGTCTTAGTTACGTAAAGTAAGCTTAAACATCATCATTATCGTCTCCAGCATTTTAATGAAACGTCAAAACGTATGGACCAACAATGCAGTGCAATAGTAAAACATTGGACTATGTCAAATGCTCAAAATGTCCACCTCTGGCCATAATTCATGCAATAAGTCCAAATCACCACCGATCAATGGCTTGATTAATTACCGCCTGCCTGTCTGTCAATCAGACCCAGACGTTGTCTCAGCTTATCAACATCACGCATAGGATATTGACAGACCCACTCCTGTAGCATTGCCAAGATTCTGTAATCAACAGGACTGAGGCCAGATATTTTAAGAAGTCACACATTTGGTGCTATGATGAAGTCTGGCATGAACAAAGCAGCTTGACGGTTTGCGCACACGCTGTGTTGTTGAAACTTAATCTGGTTCTCTGCTTTAGATTTTATAAAGAATATTTTGGTACAAAATTTATTGAGGTATATGTGTGCCAAAAATTATCAAAATATAGCTTGGTTTGACAAAGTTATTGCAAAAATAAAATGGTGCAGTTTTTTTACTCACATGGTAGTATTAAATGGTCTAACGGAATAATGTACAAAAATAGTCACGTTCATTCGCCATAATAGCGGACACCACCAGACAGTACAGTCTATCTACATTAGATAGACAGATCAAAATAAAATACAAAATATAAAATGTAACAAGGTTGCATTTCGACAGAAGGCGAACGAGGCGAACGTGAACGGGATACACAATCACGCCTTTTGCTCCTATGACCCTGGCCTTGACCCGATGACCTTGATATGAACTGGACCAAGTAATTCTGCATATGTAGGTATACCCACGGTTTTATCTAGGCACCTTTGGGGGGAATTCCCCCCAGTTTCCAGTTCTGCCCCCCCCCCAAAAAAAAAAGTTCAGCAGAGTCTAAAATTACGCTCCACATTGTAAACATTTTTTTGCATATTCTGAGTACATTTTTGAAAAAAAAATTTTGCTCGCGATTATAAATATGCAGTACGTTCAGCATTTGTACCCATGCAGTTTATCTGCACTTCCTGGTGGCTGTTCCCAATCCGAACTTTGATATTCCTGTTGCCAAATGGTGAGTTTACTGACCGTCGGGACTGTTAATATTTTATGGCCAGAATGACCTTAAAGGTCAGGATGCCTGAACCCCGGTTTAACACCATGTCAAGATGGTCGAGGTAACTCTCATGCCATAAATAAACTCCATTGTATTAGTCGTTTGGACAGGGTGTACGGGTGTTGCAGACCGGCGGATATACGGAAATACCACAAAATGTAGCTCTCTACAGCCGGCCAAATCCGTAATTTTTTTTCGAAACACATCAAATATGCATAGTAGGCCTATGTGTATTGAGTTTGCAAAATAGAGAGAATGGGGCAATTTTGCCGTTTCCATGGGACGCCCGCAATACAAGCTATAGGCTTTCTGAACAGATGTAATTCTAGTGGTGATGAAACCAGGAATAGCACACCGGTAAAATTATGCAAGGAGATGATCAAGTGTCAAGTGTTAATGTATACTAGTAATCGACAAATGCACAAGAGTGACATGAATGTGAGATTTGCAATGGGGAGCATATTAATTCCACGCAACAATGATAAACTTGAGTAGTCAAACGATGCGAACGTCATTTTACGAGCCTGCTCATGGTTTTTTTTAGGAAAATAATAACAATAATACGGCATGTCGTACCAAAAGCACGATAACTGCCTGTACAAATTTCTTACAACAGAAGTTAAGTTCATAGTATTTCATTATTTGCATGTAAGGCTGATAAAAACATGAAAACAAGCGTCTGCTGAGAGGCATAATAACTACTCTGTGCGCTGGCAGTAGGCCCGACTTATTGGAATCAATAGTAATTGGACGAACGAGTAACCCTTGTAGTTAATTAATGGCTTGAATGCTCTCGGACTAATCATTACGCTGGCTCCAGATTGCCGGTTTCTTTATATGCTCTGTCAAGTCAGTAGTTATAAATCAGAATCACATCGGGTTTCTGCTATTCACGGAGGAAACAAATAAAGTTCCGTCAAGTTATTTGGTTTGGAAGACTTGAAAGAAGCGATAACAATAGTCTATATTATTACCATGGTAAAACACAAGACGTTCAGCTATCGCAGAGAAACCGCACAACTGCAAGAAGTAATATGTGGCAGCGTCATATTCCTCTATAGTGCGTCAAGTAGGCCTATGAGTCAAGTCCTGAGGGCTCGAGTCAGTCTTAGAAATTATGGACTCGAGTACATCACTGCTAGGCCTATTTGACGTAAGCATAGGGCCTATACGGTAGGCCTATGATATTTCCCGAGAAATTGGGTTAAGAAATATTTAAAATAACTTAGCTGAAATGAATGACGTTCAAGGTCACTGAAGATCAATGGCAATAGCATTAGCATTATTCAGTAGAACACGTGTTCTATGCTTTTATATTTCTTGTAGTTAGTCACCTAACGTAGTTCAAAATAAACCGAGAGTGTACGGGACCGTAAATGACCTTCAACTGTCCCTTCAGTTCGAATATAGCGGTATAAATAGTAGCTCTGACGCAAATACGTTTCTGCATATGATTGTATAGCAACTTTTTGTTACTGCACGGTGGCCTTACCAACTAACATCTTACCAACTTTAACCTTTCGCGTTAAGAGCATGCGTAGATTTATCGACCATTCATCGCTGCATCAAAACAGCGTCTCTTGTTTACCGTTTCCGTCTCCGCGAAATAATACACCGGACTTTAATCAGCTGTCTTCACGAGAAGATTCTTATAACGACGATAATGGCAGCTCATTAGGTCTAGATATAGAGCCTACGGCCATAGCCGCTGTCACGAAGCTATATGCGTATGCAACACACGCATCTCTCGCGTCTGTGATAATCCATGCGCACATCAGTATCTTTTCTAGGAACGCGCTGCGTAATTTTCACAATGTCACGTACACCTACTAGTATGTCGGAACACTGGCGTAACACCTCACGAAGGAGCCTACGACCAGCATCGTCTCATTATTACAGTACCAGACGAACTCTATCGCAGATAGCGCGCGCCGGCGATCGTTACGCCGTTCAAGGCCATTCAACGTCAGTGATATCAGTACCAAGGAAAAGCTCGTATGCATATGCAACTTCCTATTAGTGAATAATACTCACTTACATCATATCTCACAACGTTTTCCAGTCACCACGCAGTACAGTCAATTTATCGTCTTTGACAAGGGGGTGCTTCTCGTTAATGTACTCGTTCTCTGTAACCGCTGCAAATATCGCTATAAGCCATATATTACTAAAAACTAGATTCTTTGGACATTTTAAATGCAGACTTTATGGGTCTATCTTCAACCACTGGTACGTAGGCCAAAATGGCCTCCAAACGTGCTGAATTCAGTAGAATAACGTAAAATAACGGCCTGACGCCGTTCAAGGTCACCGATATTAGTACCAAGCAAAAGTCCGTATGTGACATCTATTAGCAAATAATTTTTTAACAGTAATTTACATCCTATCTCGCACCGTTTCAAAGTTATTGTAGACTACTGGTCTCATTACGGGTAAGCCTCCAAATTCACAACCACGAAATTTGGCCTCAAGAAACTAGAAACATCGTCTGATGCAAAATGCATTTCAATATCTTGAACCGTTCAGGCGTGGCTCATGAGTGTGATGGACAGATGGATGGACGTATCAAACCGCCATTAGCAACAGTGCAGTGTACCGAGGCACACTAAAAACAAAGTACCAAAAGATCAATAGATGAAAAAATGCCAGACCGGAAATGACTGGATCAAGTAGCATGGATGGAAAAATGCCAGCCATAGCAGACATTGACGACCATATTGGAAAACATGTTGCTACAGGTTTAAACTGACAACAACTATCACAAAATACACTGCACAGTATTTAAGCTAAAACTACTTCGCCCATCTCACGGCATCTCCTGATTAAAGATAACGTGATAATCGCAGCAACGTGTCGATTCTCATTCGGCAGACTGGAAACTGGCTTCCCATACAAGTACATATCAGTTCACTGTTGCTATCTAGCAGGGTGATTCAACAGCATCTGCTGCTGCTGCTGCTCTGGTAGCTGCTGCGTATGTCAGATGACTTATCTCGGTGTTCAGTAGTGACAAACAGCCTACATTGCATGCTGAGGAGTTTACTTGGGGATAGAGTCAGCGTTTGCGGCACAACTGCCACTGGACGAGAACTCTTGTTCAGTGGTAAAAGGGTTAAACTGTGATCAACCCAACACAGCAACTAGCAACAGTGATTTTATGCTAACACATTGAAACAGTCAGTTATTGTCATCGCAGACATCACGACCATAGTCTGCTTCCGACTAGTATTCAGTATCCGTGGACAAAGTCTACGGGCAGCACACAAGGTCTCCACAAACGTTCTCATACATGACTCTTATCAATTTGTTCAGTCTCAGGCATTCCTGAATAAAGATTACATACTTACTTACAAATACAAACAAAATAATGTGCTTGACGAGACTACAACGAGAATTGTGGCCACATTGTTACTTCTTTGTTTACCAAATATTTTATTTTTGTGCATGTGATTTGAAATAACTTATTATTTAATAAAGTACATGTAGTTTTTTGTCGAATGTGGCACGTTAGACACTGCAAGAACGTTTCACATAGCCAGCAGGCTGAAAAGTCTGCCCACTCCTGATTTTATATTAGTTCCTATGCTCGTCTGTCTGCCACTTAACTCATAAATGAAAAGCTGTAAAAAGTTCAAATCTGGTACACAGATTCCACATGACATGTCTAACCAGCTGAGCCATTGTGAGGTCACAGGTTGCTCGGCCTTCAAACTTGGTTGAAATATTGTTCACACCTTTGAAGTTACGACTTTTGTGCAAGACAATTTATTGTTATTATTTTTGTGCAAAACACTTTTTGCCAGTACACTAGTTCATTTGTTGCTTGTAATAACTAAATGCAGAGAACATAATGGCACATCAGCTGATCAGCTGCTGACAGCAGGCATGAAATACTGCAGTGAAACGTCATCGTGCAGAACAAACAGATGCACCATGTGATCACTGGCTATGTCTGAAACAATACGTACACACATAGCAATTATTATTCATTTACGCCATTTGCACATCTAAGAATATTTGATTTGTGCTACACAAATGAACGCGTCATTATTATTATTATTATTTTTATAGCCTTGCGTGTATAAATCCCAAAGGTTAAAAGCAAAAAGTTAAAATCAAAACTATTATTATCAGCATCATTATTAAATTATGAAGCTGTGACACTGGCTGAATCTGACAGACAACATCTACTTCAGTGGCACTTTGAATAACTAGAAGTAGTTAACGAAATGAACTGTATGTAACTAAGTTTTTTTTAAAAAAAAGTTAACTAGTTACAAGGTAACTAACCCAACACTGCACCATATTATTTCCCACGTTAGTAGTGATATATGAAAACTGTTTTAATGTAGATTTCTCTATTAAGTACAAGCGCACGCCTGTGGAGATATTACTGTTGTTAATGTGCAAAACAGTGAAAACTGCAGAAATGGAACACAACTACTGCTAGTTTATCAGCTAACATCAGAACGACAGAACATCAACACTCACTACAAATAACTTTGCTGGGACTGAACTGCTGGCATGATAAAAACTGTGCCAGCTTTCGAATATCAATTCGAGCATCAACAAATGCTTTAATGTCCGTCGTCTGAGAAACATTGTCATCGTCATTTTCTACAGACATAAAACACGTCACGAGTAATTTCTCGCAACCTGGCAACAAGTACAATAACTGTTTTCACACACGATTCACAATAAACAAAACAAAATTAACAGCTATTTAGTAAGAATAACTTAGTTAAACGAAGTTTTAATGACTCGTTATTTGACGACGCCTAAATGGTTTTAACTTCCTGTTCTGGCTGCATGCCAAATATCTGTAATCATTTCGTATTAAGAATTTTCTTAAAACTTTTATACCATAATGCAGATTAATATCACTCAGTTTAAATGAACAGACAGGTAACATAACGTGATGACACATGAAAGTACAACATGGAATAGTAATTAACAGAATGTGTAAACATACATACACACATACATACATTTTTACATGTACAATATAACTCATGCAGATAGTACACCAGCTGATGAAATGTGAGGCACAAACATTACTATCGGGAAGGCGTGGATATAAGTAAGTAAGTAAGTAGTTTCTTTATTTAGGTCTGGCAAACGCAAACCATGACATCAACATACATACAAATACAATGTAACAATGAAATACAGTAACAATGAAATACAATATGAACACTGAATAACACTGAATGAATTTCACAAAGCAGACTGACCCGTTCAATTGTAGCATTTCCAGCAAGTTAATAACAAAGACATGAACAGTTAAACTAACAAGTTTCATTGCTAATCAATAAGGAAAACAGTAGAAGGTTTACTGACGCCAAACTGGGCGGTCAAGGTCGTGGAAGTACGTTGATACAGTAACAAGGTCAGTTTCAACACACAGCTTCAACTCGCCCGCGTTGTTGGCGGAAACTCGTACAAAGTTGCTGAGGTTCTTCATCCGGTCAACAATGTTCCTCAACACTCTCAGTGCAGGCATGTATATACTGGCCTATACACCCATGAGTACGTACACAGGCACGTAACCACAACCATGCTATTTCAAAAGTTCTTGGTCTGGGAAAATGTGGTCACAAATATAACATGACTTAAGCTTGCTATGATGGTCTCAGAAGCCTACCACAAAGAATTAACCTGAAAATCAGTTCAACACAGCCTCACAGTTATATCAGACTTATGCCATACGTATGACCATACCTCAAAAAAGTTTATAATTAGAACATGAATAGCAGAACTAGCAAGCATCACTGCTAATATGAACAGAAAAAAAGAGTACAAATTTCAACAAAGCACAACACAAATAAACATAGAGCCAACGGAGAGCTCCAACATGTTTCAACAGCTCTGACGACAGCAGCACAACTCTGTGTCGAGTATATTCACAAACACAGTGAATAGATACCACACGTGTTTGCTAATCACTTACAGTCTCACTGAACACGAGCACAAAGAAAATATAGAATCGAATTTATCAAAAAAACATTAGTAATATTTAACTGTAGATAAAAGATATAAGCACTTATACAACATAATAATTTAATGAATTAATATAATTCGTTTAACAAAAACAGTAAATAATAAAACAAAAATGACCATTAAATAATGTCAACTCATTGCATCTAAAATAAACTACATTGGGAAATCATGTCAAGTTTTATGCTCAATAACAATGCAGAGTTACTGACATCAAAATCTGGCATTTCTGGTTCTGCGAGATCACCCCAGAGGCGACGAGGCACAACACCAACAGGCACGTCGTGAGTAACAACTCGGGAATGTCCAGTCAATGATGGCTACAATACCACACAGCACGACAACATAAACTGTAATAACTCCCCAGCACTGCTTTCCAATTAAAAACGCTAAATGAAAGTTAAATTTCGAACTTCAGTTTAGAAATTCAAATTTCAACCCAAACTATTCGGTATTTGACTGCATTTAAAGTACCCATTGACTACCGCTACGCAGCCCACATCACACTGCCAGGCAAAGTGAAACATGATGATTGGAAACAGTAGGCAGGGAAGGGAGCAGATGGGAGCAATGCTGAGTGAGGAAGGTAACATTCACAGACAATACAGTCACACAATTCTGCCAGTCACTCGGCTATTCGAAAGCTAGTTTGCACTTATTACAGCTACTCACAAGTTCGACTTCACATGTCAAGCAGGGTGTGTGCTTCTTTGTCAGTTTAATCTTGACGCTCTTTGCATTCTGGGCAGACCGCAAACAGCGGACAAAATTCTCCGGCACCGTTTCCAAGTATATTTCATTAGCGTCTGTCACTGACACACCTTCCATGTTGTACTCACTGAAAATATTTGCCTGCAAATTTACAAACAGAATGGTAGCAAAGTAATTGTTACAAGTCAGAGACTGTTACACTGAAGAAATACATATATGCTGTGCTAATACTACAACTTGATATTAAAGAACATTTACAAAAATGTCACAAAAATTAAAAAAATGCACTTGCTAACCTGCTAAGCAGTGACAGCAGACTGCCAACTTACCTGTAACATCTCACACCAAATACCAACACCACCATTCACCAGACGCTCTGAGAGAATGAAGTATAATTTGTTTGTCGTAATTCTCAGAGTAACAGTTTTTGCCAACTTCGCAAGAGTGCCTACCACACCTGCAAATGACAGTGCACAGCACAGTTAGTATTCTATTAACTAGGCTAGAAGCAAGAACATCGGTGATGATAATAGCTGAGATGATACGACCCACCCTCATGCAGTGAACCAGTTACAGCCTATTCCACAAAGTTTCCTCAAATTATTATAATGAGCCTGCTTACTCAAATGGGATGGAACAAACACATCACCATTAACATTACACTTCGTAGTGGCTGATGTAACAATCTATACTGTGTCTCAAAAAAATGTGCCACCCTATTGTGATGATAGTTTTGTCAAATCTTAACCGATTCTCACAATTCTTTCACTGCTGTAAAGTCTGTTAAATTTGCAACAAAACAGTATATAACATTATCCACCACACCTAAGATATACTGCGGCATTAGAATTACGTCGTTGCAGACGTCATCACAGTGTTTGTAATTGTAAACATGGTTTTTGACAATAAAGATCAGAATTTGATCAAATTTGTACACGACTGCACGACATAAACCACTTACGTCCTAAACTCCACTTTTAACATTTGTAGGACTCTGATTACCTTTCAAATAACAATCGTCGATCTGATGCTATAATTATTGTTCTACATAAATACATACATATTTATTTTGCTCAAAAAAATGATACGAGAGATAAAAGCAAAGAACAAACAATACAGAGCAAGATGCACATGGCTCAGTGAGCACTTACTGCCGCCTCTAAAAAAAACAACAAATTGACAAACAATAAAAACAGTATCAAAAGTGCTCCATAAAACTAACAAAATCGGGCTCCGATAAAATGCGGATGCATGTATTTGTGGATCTTCGAAGTGGTAAAATGTGGAGAAATACTGCGAATATTATTAGCAGATTTTCGGGTAAAATGCGGATGTGGCAATACGGATATGCCCCAATGAGCGTATGCCTATTGCCTACCTTTATTGTACTTTTGCTTTAAAAACACTGCCGTGTCTTACATGGGTAGGCCTAACTAATTTTTAGGGAACACTTACTGACCTAATTAATTACATTGTGTATAACTGTTTATTACAGTTAATCTAAATGGATTGCAAATTCTGCATAGCTAAGTTCACCTTACAATTAAATGCAATGCAGCAGCATGTAGGTCGGTAAAGTACGGATCTTTATTCCCATCAGCATCCGCATTTAATCACTTCGAAGATCCACACATCTGCATTTTACTCGTGAGTCGTGACCACTAACCTTAGAAATTGGGGTCCTACTAATTATCGAAATCCACAAAATCGACATGACTAAAAATAGAAATCCACGAAATCCACCATAAAAGTACGAAATCCACAAAAGCTGCCAATACTAATTATCGAAATCCACGAAATCCACATGATTAAAAATCGAAATCCACAAAATCCATATAATCACTATAGTATAGTAGTACTAAACTACTAATCAGTGGCAAAACAGTCGGACGACTATGTGATAATATTCAACTTTACTGAAGCGCAGACTAGCTGTAAATTACAGTAAAATTACGGTAAGCCTATGTGCTTAGGTCACTTCATAATTGAAGCATTACCGGTATGTAACCTCGCACTAACATGTCACCTGTCAACATCATCGTGAATGATATGACAAGTCGAGCATGTTTGCGTCTGAATTTCTACTGGGCCGTTTTCTGCGATTGTCGTATTTGTATATTGACCATGGTCATCTGCCATCCAATCAGTCTTCTTGGAAGCACTATCTATGGATCTTGTGGCGTGGCGACTTCCAGGAAGCAGTTCTCATAGTTGCTGATTTCAATATCCACCTTGAATGCTCTGATGACCCGATTACGAAGCAGCTTACAGATCTACTATGTGACTACTGGTTTTCAGTTCGACCAACTACAGCTACTCACAATGCTGGCGGCACTAATGATGCTGTCACTGCATGCTGCATCATCAATGACAGCCAACTGAATGTTTCTGTAGCGGACGTCGGACTTTCACATCACCATCTGTTGACCTGGCCACTTCGTGGTCACAAGATGCCGCCGGCATCCCAAACCATATGTTGCTGCCCATGGAGCCAGCTGGACATCACTCAGTCAACTTCATTCAAGGCATCACTTCTGTGCCAATCCACCATGTGGCCAGACGACACTGACGATATATGACCGCTATGTAGACCTACGAATTGGAGGTCAGTGATCACTCCTATTCTGGACTCCCATAGCCTTCTGCAAAGTCACGAGTCATCCTAGAGACCGTCAGATCCGTGGTTTGATAGCGACTGTCTGGAAGCCAAGTGTGTCACTCGCCATCTTGAATGCACCCAGAGGTACAAGACACATGTACGTCCATGAAATGTGAATTCAAAGACAATAATTCTGATCCCTTTCAGTGTAACTGAAGAGCTGTTATAGTCGTTACTTTAAATCAATATACATACTAAGGATGTAAACAAGTCTCAAAATGCTCGAGTCTCGAAAAAATTCTCGTGCTCGAGAATGTAATTTCGGAAAGTCTTCCAAATCGGTACAGTGCGCTATAACTGGCCTGTGTCTGCGCATGCGTCACAGGCCTTCAGCATAGTGCACTGTACTGATTCGAAAGATTTGCTGTAATTTCTCGATGAGCGAGAAAGTCACGTAAACAAAATGCGAAATTATGTTGTCCAAACTAACAGTGATTCACTTACGCTAAATGCTGTGTAACACAGCAGCCGCCGCCAGTGTCTTAAGCACTATTGCATTTCAAAGGTGATATTAAGTTTTTGTGGATTTCGATTTTTAGTCATGTGGATTAAGATAATTAGTAGGACCGTAGAAGGTAAAGTTGAAACTCCTGCGACATCATTCGACAGTTCGCGTAACTAAAAATGATAGTCGCAGTGGCAACGTGTACAGGAGTACCTTTTGTCTTCTATTTTTACAGTGCAAACTCGCAAAATTTTACATCAACTCAGCACCTTCGGCAATGTAATTAAACAGTATTGCGGAAGTGACGTAAGACAACTGAAGAGAATTAGAGATGCGTGACTGTTAAACGTTGATACGGTCGTGTGTTCCCCGAATGCTATTGTGTTCATGTTGTTCACTTCGCTCGAACAGAGTCTGCTACAAAGTTTCTTTGTGTGAAGACTGTATGGCTAATGTGATAGAACTGTTGATGATGCCTCTTGCTGTATCATTCCCCATGGACGTTCCTTGAATTTACCGGCATGTACACTTGTGTCCACACAGGCGTGGACCTTTTTGTGACAGAAGCAAGCACACGTATCATCGATGAATGCAGATGTGACGCTGTAGAAATTGCGCAACAGAGTGCTGTGTCTATGTCAATGTTGTTCCAGATAATATGAATTTTACATGAAAGTTTTTCAGTCACCGAATGCAGCCGAAATTAAAATTCACGACAACATACGGCTAACCCGAAATATCGGCCCTGTTTTCAATTTAGTTACGGCTGGGGTCTAACGTCGTGTAAACGTGTATGGTACGGTATTACTAATAGTCGCAGTTGAACGTTTAACTAGTACACGCATCACTAATTAAATGACTCTTTCTCAGCGATAAATATTTAACAGCAATAGTCGTCATTATTGTTTACATTCATCATCATCTTCTTTCGGTCCATGTAGGCCGGTGGACCTGTAGACCGCTCTTCTCAAGTGACAAATGAAGCCAATATCAGTATTCAGTACAGTAACGTAGATGTGCATAATGTTTATC
>Ga0049105_1000103_pt1 | contig 19071 bp, 20 predicted proteins | sample WorMetvaBAHAMAS1_FD_61260 | JGI IMG/M metagenome (GOLD analysis project Ga0049105, IMG submission 61260) | Worm MetaG Olavius vacuus BAHAMAS.1 | ecosystem: Host-associated > Annelida > Digestive system > Unclassified | place: Germany: Marburg | collected 2013-04-09
GCCGTACGGTTTCCCCGAGGGTGGCGATGGCATGTTGAAGCATGTGGATGACCCTGTTTTCCAGACAAGAGACCGCAACAAAATCACACCCCGCCGACCTCAGCCACCCATGCTGTCGTGCAGTGTGACGGAAAACAGACACGACCAAGAATATCACACGAAATCAATCCTTTGACCACCTCCCGCATGCGGACACCCCGCGGACAGGCCTGCTCTGCCCTCACACCGGCCTGGTCAGCCATTCGTTGACCTCTGTCTCCAGCGCGCGGCGGTTGGCGGGGCCGTAGCCGTACTCCAGCTGCGCCCGGCCGTCCTCGGTGTCGAGCGCCAGGCGGGTTAGGTGGGCGCCCTCGTCGCTCCGGCTCGCCTCGACCCGGGCGCCCTTCACCCGGTCGAGCCTGAGGTATTTCGAGCGCGAGCCGAACGGGCGGATCGCCCGGTGCTCGACCTCGCCCCGGTCTCGGTCGAAGGTGATCCGCAGAAAGGCGAACCAGTACCAGGCGGCGAAGCAGGTGCCGGCCCCGAGCGCCAGCACCAGGAGCCGCTCGCCCCAGCCGTCCATGTTCTCGCCTGTGATCCCGGCATAGAGCGCCGCCAGCACCCAGGGCCGGTGCTCGATCACCAGCCGACGGTCGGTGTTCGCCGTTATCTTCATGGAGTGATCTTCCTCGTCAGTACCATGCCCGGACTGCCGGGCCCCCTACGCTGCCTGCATCCTGACCCGGCGCTCCTTCACCGGCAGATGCACCACGGCCGAAAACACTCCCAGCCCGATCGCCGCCCACCACAGCATCTCGTAGCTGCCGTAGAGGTCGTAGACCCGCCCGCCCATCCAGACGCCGACAAACGCCCCGACCTGGTGCGACATGAACACGAAGCCGTAGAGCGTCGCCATGTATCTCGGCCCGAAGATCGACGCCACCAGGGCGCTGGTCAGCGGCACCGTCGCCAGCCAGGCCATCCCCACCGCGGCGGCGAACAGCAGCACCGTCAGCGGGCTCGGCGGGATCAGGATGAACGCCATCATCACCACCGCCCGGATCGCGTAGATCGTCGACAGCACGTAGGGCTTCGGGTAGCGCCCGCCCAGCGAGCCGAAGAACCAGGTGCCGACGACATTGGCCGCGCCGACGACGCTGAGCGCCGCCGCCCCCAAGGTGACAGAGCCGCAGACCTCCGCCACATAGGCGGGCAGGTGCGAGGTCATGAAGCCGACGTGGAAGCCGCAGACGAAGAAGCCGAACATCAGCAGGATGTAGCTGCTCTGGCCGAAGGCATGCGCAAGCAGCGGCCCGGTCGCGACGCTTGGCTCCGGCGCCTCATCCGCGACGTGCGCCTTGCCGCCGAGCAAGGGGATGCAGAGCGCCATCGGCAGCATCATCGCGGTGATGACCAGCAGAGTGGTCTGCCAGCCCCATGTGGCCGTGATCCAGCCGGCGATCAGCGGCATCAGCATCTGCCCCAGCGAGCCGAGCGCGGCCGCGCTCGCCATCGCCTTGGTCCGCTTTGCTTCAGGCGTGCGCCGCCCGATCGCCGCCAGCACCAGGCCGAAGCCGGTGCCGGAGACCCCGAGGCCGACCAACACCCCGGCGCTCAGATGCTGCATCCAGGGCTGGAAGCCGACGGCGGAGAGCAGCATGCCGGCCAGATAGAGCCCGAAGCCGAGCCACATCGCCCGGCGGTCGCCCATCCGGTCGGCGACCATCCCGAACACCGGCTGGGCGAAGCCCCAGACCAGGTTCTGGGTCGCCAGCGACAGCGAGAACACCTCGCGCGGCCAGCCGTGCTCATCCGAGATCGGGTCGAGCACGATGCCGAAGATCGAGCGCGCGCCGAAACTGAGGCCGAGGAGCACGGCGCCGGCCAGGATGATCACGCTCGCGTCTTTCCGGCTCTGCATCAGGTCGCTCCCCTCCCCCGGCCTACGCCACTGCAAACCGCTCGCGCCGCTCCCGGATCGGCAGGTGCACGACGGCCGAGAACGCCCCGACGCCGACGCCGACCCACCAGACCGCATCGTAGGAGCCGTAGAGGTCGTAGAACATGCCGCCCATCCAGACCCCGAGGAAGCCGCCGAGCTGGTGCGAGAAGAACACGATGCCGTAGAGCGTTCCCATATAGCGCGGGCCGTAGATATCGGCGATCAGCCCCGAGGTCAGCGGTACAGTCGCCAGCCACAGCGAGCCCATGCCGAGGGCGAAGACTATCACCGTAGTCGGCGTCATCGGCACCATGATGAACCAGGTCGCGAGCAACATGCGGCCGGTGTAGATTAGCGCCAAGAAGCTCTTTATTCTGGTAATGTGCCCCCAGCTTGCCGGCGAGGATGGTGCCGGCGATGTTGGCGATGCCGATCAGGCCGATCGCCCAGGCGCCGAGCTGCGAGGTGGTGCTGACCCCGATTCCGGCCAGCATGCCGGCCGGGTCGACGGCGGCGCACATCTCGGTGACGAAGGCCGGGAAATGGGCGGTGACGAAGGCGAGCTGGTAGCCGCAGGAGAAGAAGCCGAGGAAGATCAGGATATAGTTCGGGTCGCGCAGCGCCCGCCCGAGCACCGCCCCCATGCGCTCCTCGATCTCGGCCTTCGACGTCATCGCGGGCGCCCGCATCAGCGGCAGCAGGGCGAGGCAGGCCAGTATCACCGCGGCGAAGATCAGGAACACCGACGGCCAGTTCATCGGCCCCAGCAGGTAGGCCGCGGTCGGCGGTCCCACGACCTGGCCGGCCGAGCCGGCGGCGGTGGCGATGCCGAGAGTCATCGACCGGTTCTTGTCGCTCGCTGCCCGGCCGACCATGCCGAGGATCACCCCGAAGCCGGTCCCGGCAACGCCGCAGCCGATCACGATGCTCAGGAGCTGGTGCGCCCCGGGGCTGGTGCTGAAGGCCGAGAGCACCAGCCCGGCGACGTAGAGCAGCGCCCCGAGGACGATCGCCTTGCGGTCGCCGAAGCGCTCGCCGATGGCGGCGAAGACCGGCTGGCCGATGCCCCAGGCTAGGTTCTGGATCGCGATCGCCAGCGAGAACTCGACCCGCGGCCAGCCGAACTCGGCGGCGATCGGAATCTGGAACACGCCGAAGGAGGAGCGCACCGCGAAGCCGAGCATCAGGATCACCGCACCGCCGGCGAGCACCGGCGTGATCAGGCTCGGCTGGCGGCGGGCGGTGCCGGTGTCGGCCACGGCTCTCCCTCTCCCCTGCGGCAATGCAGGCTCTGTGATTTCTCCGACCACAAATGTATGCAAGTCCCGCTTTGTCCAGCTCCGACCATTGGTGCCAGCGCAAAGGGAAGGCCAGCATGCAGGACGGGCCGCTGCCCCGCTATCGCGAACTCCTCCGATCCGGCACGATCCGGGCCGATGACGCCCAGCGGGCGGCGGTGGAGAAACTGCAGGTCCTGTTCATGCGTCTCAAGGACTACGACCCGCACCAGGGCAAAAAGGTGGCGCTGGGCTGGTTCGGCTTCGGCCGCAAGGCGGCGAAGGCGGACAAATTCCTCACCGGGCTCTATCTTTTCGGCAGCGTCGGGCGCGGCAAGTCTATGCTGATGGACATCTTCTTCGCCACCGCGCCGGTCAAGCGCAAGCGGCGGGTGCATTTCCACGCCTTCATGCAGGAGGTCCATTCCGGCATCCACGCGGCGCGCGAGTCGAATGTCGAGGACCCGATCCGCCCCGTCGCCGGCGAGATTGCCGAGCAGGCGGTGATGCTCTGCTTCGACGAGTTCCAGGTCACCGATATCACCGATGCGATGATCCTCGGCCGGCTGTTCGAGGCGCTCTTTGCCCGCCATGTGGTGGTGGTGGCGACCTCGAACCGTCCGCCGGACGACCTCTACAAGGACGGCCTCAACCGGCAGGTCTTCCTGCCCTTCATCCAGATGCTGCACGACCGGATCGATCTGGTGGAGCTCGACACCCCGATCGATTACCGCCAGGGGCTCGACGACGAGGGCTGCACCTATTTCACCCCGTTGGGGCCGATGGCCCAGGCCGGCATGGACGCCGCCTGGCGGCGCGAGACCGGCGGCGAGCCCTCGGCCCCGCTGACCCTGTCGATGCACGGCCGGCGCATCCGCATCGCCGAGGCCTCCGAGGCGGTCGGTCGGACCAGCTTCGAGGAGCTGTGCAAAAAGCCATTGGGCCCTGCGGACTACCTCGCGCTTGCCGAGCGCTTCACCGCGTTCTTCATCGACGCCATTCCGCGCCTGGGCTGGGCCCAGAACAACGAGGCCAAGCGGTTCGTCACCCTGATCGACGCGTTCTACGAGGCGAAGATGCGGCTCTACTGCTCGGCCGAGGCGCCGCCGGAGGAGCTGTACATAGAGGGCGCCGGGGCGTTCGAGTTCGAACGCACGGTGTCGCGCCTCGCCGAGATGCAATCCGTTGGCTATCTCGGCAAGACCCTGGGGTCGCGGCCCGGCTAGCGATTGCAGCCCGGCCTCGGCGCCTGGAACAGCAACGCCGTCCCCGACGGCGGCACCTGGGCCTGATTGGCGGGGCTGCAAACATAGCAGCGGGCCGCCAGCACGGAGCAGAGCTCGCCCTCCTCCCACCACGGCGCGGCATCGTTGCCGCAATCGACGATCACACGATCAACGCCGTCCAGCCGGGCCGAACCGATCATCTGCGCGCCGCTGCGGGGGATGCTGCAGACCATCAGGCTGATGCGCTCCTCCGCCAGGATCAGGCTCAGGCCCATGAACGGGACCATGATCACTGTTTGCCACGGCTGACCGTCGGGCAGCAGCGACGAGGCGCTCAGGTCGCGCCGGGCGAAGAAGGGTACCCGTCCGTGCTTGTTGTCGGCGAGGACGGCGGTCGAGACCGCGCAGAGGCCGGCACCGATGATCAGCACCCGGTCGCCGGGCCGCACGGCGCTTGGCAGCAGCTGCAACAGGTCGGCGCTGTAGGCCCCGGAGCAGATATCGGCGCGGATTTCCGGCGTGATCAGTTCGGCATCGGCCGGCTGGTCGAACGGCAACGACAGCCCGGCTGGATGCAGAAGAGATGTGGGCGCCGCCGGTCCGATCCGGCGTGCGGCGAGATCATATACAGCTCTGGACATAATGTGTTCATTGTCGCGTTGTTGCGGTCGGAAGATCTACTGCCAGGCAATCGTTAATATCATAATATCATTTTCTTAATTTGCGCAGGCGGAAATGTGTCTTCGGACCAGATTCACGGTACTTGTTTCAGGGGTTCGCAACTGCAAGTTGAGGCGCCTCGCGCCAAGGCTGAATTTCGTCGGCCGCGACGGTGCCCGCACCGCGGTGAACCCCTCGACGCGAGGCGGCACGACGGCCGTGCCGCCGGGACTGATTCTCTCGGATCCGCGCCACTGGCGGGTCCTCTCAAGACGGCAGACGCGCCCGGCTGAGCCGGGCTTCGCGGCCCGGTGAACGGGTTCCCGTCACAGCACCCGTTCGGCCAGCATCTTCTTGATCTCGGCGATCGCCCGGCCCGGATTGAGCCCCTTCGGGCAGGTCTTGGTGCAGTTGAGAATCGTGTGGCAGCGGTAGATACGGTACGGGTCCTCCAGGAAGTCGAGCCGCTCGCCCATGGCCTCGTCGCGGCTGTCTATCAGCCAGCGATAGGCGTGCAGCAGCGCCGCCGGTCCCAAGTAGCGGTCCGAGAGCCACCAGTACATCGGGCACGACGTCGTGCATGAGGCGCACATAACGCACTCGTAGAGCCCGTCCAGCTTTTCGCGGTCCTCGATGGTCTGGCGCCATTCACGCTCCGGCGCCGGCGTCGTGGTCTCCAGCCAGGGCTTGATCGCGGCGTGCTGGGCGTAGAACAGGGTGAGATCCGGCACCAGATCCTTGACGACGTCCATGTGCGGCAGCGGGTAGATCTTCACGTCGCCCTTGATCTCATCCATCCCGAAGGTGCAGGCGAGCGTGTTGACCCCGTCGATGTTCATCGCGCAGGAACCGCAGATCCCCTCGCGGCAGGAGCGCCGGAAAGTCAGGGTCGGGTCGATCTCGTTCTTGATCTTGATCAGCGCGTCGAGAACCATCGGCCCACAGCTGTTCATGTCGACATAATAGGTGTCGAGGCGCGGGTTCTCGCTCGAATCGGGATCCCAGCGATAGATCTTGATGGTGCGCAGATTGCTGGTGTCCTGCGGCTTCGGCCAGGTCTTCCCCTCGGTGATCCGCGAGTTTTTCGGCAGCGTAAACTCAACCATGCTTCGCTCCTCTCACGCGGGCCTCAGCCCGACAAAGATCCGCTCGCCCCGATGCAGGGCATAGGTGGAGACGTCCGGCTCAACCGCGACATATTCTTCGAGCTCGAACCCCGCTGCCCGGATGCGCGCGCGCACGTCGCGCCCGCAAAAGCGCAAATGGGTCGGGTCGCCGTAGTGCAGCCGGAGCTCCTCCTCCGAAGCCAGCGACGGGTCCTCGTGGGTCTCGTCCCAGCCCTCGATCATTGGCACGGTGACCACCGCCTGGCCGCCGGGCCTGAGGATGCGGAACATCTCGGCCAGCGCCGCCCGGTCGTCGACATGCTCGAGCACGTGATTGGCCATCACCATGTCGAAGCTGGCGTCGGCCAGGTCCATCGCGGTGATGTCGAGCTGCAGCTCGAACTTGTCGTTGATGTCGGCGGTGACGTACTCCGCCCCGCGGTCCTCGAACCAGGCGCGGACCCAAGGCTCGGCGGCGAAATGCAGCACCCTGGCGCGCCCTCCGGTTTCTCGGGCGGGCAGCGCCATCTCGCGGCCCATCCACAGCTTCAGCAGCCGGTGGCGCGGGCGCGAATCGCAGCACGGGCACCAGATCTCGGGCTTGTGCCGGACCGGCGAGAACGGCCCTTCATAGCCGCAGATCGGGCAGACACGCCGGGTCTTGCCCCAGACCAGCGCGGTGAAATGGTCGATCGCCCGGCGCGCGCGCAGGTCCATGATCTCCGCGATCTCGGCCGGATCCCGGCGAAAACCGGGGCGGCCTGCCGTCACGCTGGGCACGCCGTCATGCATGGCATCAATAGACCCGCGCTTTGGGGGCGATTCGTTCGAGTGCGATGCCGCCCTCGGCCTCGGTCGTCAACGGCTCGGTGTGCACCGGCCGGTACTTCAGCGTGACCACCTCCTCGGTATAGACCCAGACTAGGGTGTGCTTGCGCCACTGCTTGTCGTCGCGGTCCGGGAAATCCTCGTGAGCATGCGCCCCGCGGCTCTCCTTGCGCGCCTCGGCCGAATAGATGGTCGTCAGGGCGTTCGGCAGCAGGTTGCTGAGCTCCAGCGTCTCCATCAGGTCCGAGTTCCAGATCAGCGACCGGTCGGTGATGCCGACGTCGTCGAAGGCGGCGTCGATCTTGGCCACCTTGGCGCAGCCTTCCTTCAGCGTCTTGGAGGTACGGAACACCGCCGCGTCCTCCTGCATCGCCTTCTGCAGGTTCAGCCGCAGCGTCGCCGTCGGCACCGCGCCCTTGGCGTTGCGCAGACGGTCGAAGCGGTCCATCGCCTGCTCCACCGAGGCCGGATTGAGCTCTTGGTTCGGCGCCCCGGGCTCGACTATCTGGCCGGCGCGGATGGCGCAGGCGCGGCCGAATACGACGAGGTCGGTCAGCGAGTTCGAGCCCAGCCGGTTGGCGCCGTGCACCGAGCAGGACGCCGCTTCGCCGCAGGCCATCAGCCCCGGCACCAGCGCATCCGGGTCCTTGGGCGACGAGCGGATCGCCTCGCCCCAGTAGTTGGATGGGACGCCGCCCATGTTGTAGTGCACCGTCGGCAGCACCGGGATCGGCTCGCGGGTGACGTCGACGCCGGCGAAGATCTTCGCCGATTCGGAGATCCCCGGCAGCCTGAGCGCCAGCGTCTCCGGCGGCAGGTGGTTGAGGTTGAGGTGGATGTGGTCCTGCTCCGGTCCAACGCCGCGACCCTCGCGGATCTCGATGGTCATGCAGCGCGAGACGACGTCGCGCGAGGCGAGGTCCTTGGCCGAGGGGGCGTAACGCTCCATGAAGCGCTCGCCCTGCGAGTTGGTGAGGTAGCCGCCCTCGCCGCGAGAGCCTTCGGTGATCAGGCACCCGGCGCCGTAGATGCCGGTCGGGTGGAACTGCACGAATTCCATGTCCTGAAGCGGCAGGCCGGCGCGGGCCGCCATGCCGTTTCCGTCGCCGGTGCAGATATGGGCCGAGGTGCAGGAGAAATAGGCCCGGCCGTAGCCGCCGGTGGCCAGCACAACTATCTTGGCGCTGAACCGGTGGATGGTTCCGTCGTCCAGCTTCCAGGCGATCAGCCCCTGGCACTGGCCGTCCTCGGACATGATCAGGTCGGTGGCGAAGTACTCGATGAAGAACTCGGCGTTCTCCTTCAGCGACTGGCCGTAGAGCGTGTGCAGCATCGCATGGCCGGTGCGGTCGGCCGCGGCGCAGGTGCGCTGCACCGGCGGGCCGTCGCCGAACTCGGTCATGTGGCCACCGAATTGCCGCTGGTAGATCTTGCCCTCCTCGGTGCGCGAGAACGGCACGCCGTAGTGCTCGAGCTCGTAGATCGCCTTCGGCGCCTCGCGGGCCAGATACTCCATGGCGTCGTTGTCGCCCAGCCAGTCCGACCCCTTGACGGTGTCGTACATGTGCCACTGCCAGCTGTCGGGGCCCATATTGCTGAGGCTCCCGGCGATGCCGCCCTGGGCGGCGACGGTGTGGCTCCGGGTCGGGAACACCTTGGTCACGCAGGCGGTCTTCAGCCCCTGCTCGGCCATCCCCAGGGTCGCGCGCAGTCCGGCGCCGCCGGCGCCGACAACCACCACGTCATAGCTGTGGTCGATGAATTCATAAGCAGCCATTGGACAACTCCGGGATCAGGCGCTGAAAGCGATGTAGGCAATCGCCAGAACACCGGCGATGGCGAACGCTGCGTTGAGGAGAATGTTCGCCAGCAGCAGGATCAGGCGGTTCGGCTGCCCGGGCACATAGTCCTCGATGATGACCTGGAGGCCGAGCTTGAGGTGATAGAAGCTCACCGTCAGGAAGCTGATGGCGATGAAGGCGTTCCAGCCGTTCTGGTAGGTGGCGCGCATCGCCTCGTAGCCGCCGCCGAGCGCGTTGGCGAAGGGGAAGATGAAGAAGATGGTCAGCGGCACCAGGGCGATGGCAGTGACGCGCTGGACCCAGAAGTGATGCACGCCGTCATGCGCGGAGCCCCAGTGGCGGGCGCGGGCGTAGTCGGTCTTGTAGGACATGTCGAAACCCCCTGCTCAGCTCAGGACGACGATCAGAAGAATCAGCACGGTGAGCGCCGGCGCGCCCAGCAGCACGACCCAGGCGGACTTGTCGATCTCCTCGACCTCGAACAGCTTGCCGGTGTCCCAGATCAGGTGTCTCACACCGTTCAGGAAATGGTGGCAGAGCGCGTAGAGCGTTGCGATCAACGCCAGATGCCCGATCCACGACGTCACGAGGCCGTCGACGAAGGCGAAATACTCGGGCGAGGTGGCGCCAGCGATGAACCACCAGACGAGCACGATGGCGCTGAAGGTCATCGCGAAACCGCTGATCCGGTGTATGCCGGACGCCAGCATGGTGTGATACAGGCGGTAGACTTGAAGATGCGGCGATAGCGGGCGGTTGCTCCTGTTCGATGCGGACATGCCGTGCTCCTGCGCTGGTTCGCGGTGACGGGAGTCTTTTACGCGTCGGCCGGGCCGCTTTCCAGAGCGAATATGCCGCACCTGCGAACAGATTCCGACTCGCGTTGGGCAATCGCGCGGCGCCGGCGGCAGTTGACCTGACGCAAGGCTCCGGGCCGCCGCCACGGTATATAGAGTTGAGCGGTCGGCACGATCCCCGGGGATGGCCCGGGGAGGGCAGGAGGCGCCGTGGGTATCCTCGCTGAGGCCCGCCGGATGGCAGAGCGGACGCCGGAGCGGCGCAACCGGGCGGCGGATTTCTTCCGCACGGTGTCGATCGCGTTGGTGGTGTTCGGCCACTGGTTCCTGATCGCGCCCCATCTCGATCGGGACGAGTTGCGCTTTGACCTGCTGCTCGCGGCCGTGCCCTGGACCCAGTTCGCGACCTGGCTGTTTCAGGTCATGCCGGTGTTCTTCGTCGTCGGCGGATTCGCCAACGCCGCCTCCTGGGCCTCGGCGCGGCGCGAGCCGGAGCGGCGGCGGGCATGGCAGGCGGGGCGGCTGCGCCGCCTACTGCTGCCGACGGTGCCGCTGGTGGCGGTGTGGTGCATCGCCGCCGCCGTCGCCCGGCGCGCCGATGTGCCGCCGGAGCTGGTCCGCGAGGCGTCGCAGGCGGCGCTGGTGCCGATCTGGTTCCTAGCGGTCTACATCATGGTGACAGTGGTGGTACCGGTCTCGACCGCGGCCTGGCGCCGCTGGGGCCTGACCTCGGTCGTCGTGCTCGCCGCCGCCGCGGCCGCCGTCGACCTGATCGCCTTCGCCGGCGAGCAGGGCTGGCTGCGGTGGTCGAACTACGGCTTCGTCTGGATGGCGATGCACCAGCTTGGCTACTGGTGGCACAGCGGACGCGTCGGAACGCGCAGCTCAGTGGCACTGCTGGTCATTGGTCTGGCGACGCTGGCGCTGCTGGTCGGTCCGCTCGGCTATCCGGTCAGCATGGTTACGGTTCCCGGTGCCGAGGTGTCGAACTCGCGCCCGCCGACCATCGCCATGCTGGGGATGGGCTGCGTCCAGGGCGGGGCGATGCTGCTGCTGGCGGCGCCGGTCTCGCGCTGGCTCGGCGATCCGCGCCGGTGGGCGGTGGTGATCCTGGCCGGGCTGATGATCATGACCGTCTATCTCTGGCACATCGCCGCGCTGATCTCCGTGGTTGGCCTCGCCATGCTCGCCGGCGGCGTTCGGCTAAACCGCGGCGCCGGGGGAAGCGGCCTGGTGGCTGTGGCGACCGGTCTGGATCGCAGCGCTGCTGGTCGCGTTGCTGCCGTTCCTGTTTGTGTTCGGCGGGATCGAGACAAGCTCGCGGCGCCCCGGCAGCCGGCCGCCCGGTCCGCTCAGGGCAATCCTCGGCGCCGGTGTGACCTGCGCCGGGCTAACCTTCTTGGCGCTGAACGGCGCTGGGGCCGACAACGTCGTCGGGGTGAACCTGGGGCCCGCCCTGCTCGTCCTCACCGGCGTTGGGCTGGCGACCGTCGGCACTGGCGCTGGCCGCCAGCGATAGGGGCGGGCGCGGGCCGGCCTCACATCACCCGCATCAGCGCATGCTTGCGGTTGGTGGTGTGCTGGCGCACCTCGGTCGGCCAGCGGCCCCTCTCCACCGCCGCCTGCCACTCGGCGCTGGTCAGCACCTCGGGGCCGTCGATCTCGTAGAGCGCAGTGTAGACAGGGCTCGGCGCCGGCATCTCCTTGGTCTCGCCGCCGATCGCCACCGCAAAGGGCTCTCCCTTCATCCGCGCGGCGCTCCGCACCCCGGGCACCTGCAGCAGGTAGGGAATGTGCTCGGTGTCGTAGACCTCGTTGAACAGCGCCTCGTGCGCAGCATCCACGTCCATCGACACGACGAACAGATAGCGTGACTGGATCTGCATCTCTCTCTTCCTTTCCGATCTGGCTCGGACGCAAGACAACCACTTGTTGACGCCAACGGAAACCCGTGTCCAATATCTGCCAGCGCGTTTTTCACAGGGAGAGAATCGATGAAACGCCTCGTTGCCGCGGTCGCCTTTGCCGCGGTCGCGACCTCCGCCACCGCCGCCGATCTCAACATCTGCGTCGAGGGCGCCTATCCGCCGTTATCGGAGATCAACGCCGCCGGCGACGTGGTCGGCTTCGACATCAACATCGCCAATGCGCTCTGCGCCGAGATGGGCAAGAGCTGCGAGATGGTCCAGTCCGAGTGGGACGGCATCATCCCGGCGCTGCTGGAGGGCAAGTGCGACGCCATCATCGCCTCGATGTCGATCACCGAGGAGCGCAAGCAGCGCATCGACTTCTCGAAGAAGTACTACAACACCCCCGGCCGCTTCGTCGCCGCCGAGGGCGCCGGTCTGACCGACGACGCCGCAGGGCTGAAGGGCAAGGTCGTCGGCTTGCAGCGTGGCACCATCTTTCAGGACTACATGGAGGGCGAGCTGCCGGATGTGGAGCTCAAACTCTAAGGCACCCAAGACGAAGTGTATCTCGACCTCGTCGCCGGGCGCATCGACGCCGCCTTTGCCGATTCGGTCGCCATCTCCGACGGTTTCCTGAAGGCCGACGCCGGCAAGGGCTTCGCCTTCTTCGGCCGTGACTACTCGGAGGAGAAGTATTTCGGCGAGGGCGCCGGGGTCGGGGTGCGCAAGGGCGAGGAGGCGCTGCGCGATGCGTTCTCGGCCGCGGTCAAGGCGATCCGTGACAACGGTGCCTACAAGGCGATCAACGACAAGTACTTCGACGTCGACATCTACGGCGGCTGAGGCGCCGGCGGATAGCCGTAGGGTGCGTGCCAGCACGCACCCTACGCCAGAGGGAACAGCCGGCGACTCTTGGACAAGCTGATCGAGTTCGCCCCCCTGCTCGGTCGTGGCTGCCTAGTCACCGCCGGCGTCGCGGTGCTGGCGCTGGTGCTCGCCACCCTGCTTGGGGCGCTCGGCGCTGCGGCCAAGCTGTCGGGTAGTCCGGTGTGGCGCGGCGCGGCGTAGATCTAAACCACCATCGTGCGCGGCATTCCCGACCTGGTGCTGATCCTGCTGGTATATTTCGGCGGCCAGCGGCTGCTGACCACCATCGTCAAGTCCTTCGATGGCGACTATCTCGAGATCTCGAAATTCTGGGCCGGGGTGATCGCGATCGGATTCATCTATGGCGCGTACCTCACCGAGACCTTCCGCGGTGCCTATATCGCGGTGCCCAAGGGCCAGGCCGAGGCGGCACGGTCGCTGGGGATGAAGCCGCTGCCGATCTTCTGGACCGTGCTGCTGCCGCAGATCGTGCGGCTGGCGATCCAGGGCTACGGCAATGTCTGGATGGTGCTGGTCAAGTCCACCGCCGTGGTCTCGGTGATCGGGCTCGAGGACCTTGTCGGCCTCGCCGACAAGGCCGGCAAGGCGGCCCACGACCCGTTCCTGTTCTTCACCGTGGTTATCCTGGCCTACCTGGCCATCACCTAGGCCTCGGGCATCGGCCTGCGCTATCTGGAGGCTCGGGCCAACCGGGGGCAGGCGGCATGAACATGGAGCTTGTCTTCCGGCATTGGGACCTGTTCGTCGGCGGCATCTGGGTGACGATCCACCTCACCGTGATCGCGGTTGGGGTGGGATTCGCCATCGCCGTGCCCGCGGCGCTGAGCATCGTCCGTGGCGGACGGCTGTCGCCACTGGTCAGGGGCTATGTCTACGTCTTCCTCGGCACGCCGCTGCTGGTGCAGACCTACCTGATCTATTACGGGTTGTCGCAGTTCGACGTCGTCCGCGACAGCTGGTTCTGGCGGCCGCCTGATTTCCTGCCCGAGCTCTGCGTGCCCTACTGGTGGCCCGCCAACGACCGGGTCGACGGCGTCATCCTCAAGGCCCGCGAGGTCTGCCTCGGCGATCTCTGGCCGTCGCTGCGCGATGCCTGGTGGTGCGTGGTGATCACCTTCTCGCTCAACTCCGGCGCCTACGGGGCCGAGATCATGCGCGGCGCCATCGCCACCACCCCGAAGGGCGAGCTGGAAGGCGCCAGGGCGCTTGGCCTGACCGAACGCCAGGTCACCTGGCTGGTCTTGATTCCCTCGGCCCTGCGCCGGGCACTGCCGCAATACGGCAACGAGGTGGTGTTCATGCTGCACAGTACCGTGGTGGCGAGCGTGATCACCATTCAGGACATTCTCGGGGTCGGGCGCACGGTGAACGCGAAGTACTACGTCTCCTATGAGGGCCTGCTGACCGCAGCGGCGCTCTACATGATCATCACCTATCTGACAGTGACGCTGTTCCGTCAGGTGGAGCGCCGGTATCTGCGTCACCTCAGCCTCGATTCCGGGCGGAGAACCAAGCAGTTCGATCTCGGCGCCGGTGTGCCGTAAATGCGGTGAACCGTCGTTCGTCGCGCCATCCCGAAACGGCTGTCAAGAAACTGTCAACTCCCGCCCCTATTCTCCCGCCGCGTCCACTCAAGCGGAAGGATTCGCCCCTATGAAAACCCTCATCTCGGCCCTTGCGGCATCGACCATCCTCGCCTCGACCGCCTTCGCTGACGAACTGACCCGCGTTGCCACCGTTCCGGTCGGCGGCGAGATCACCGGCATGTACCTCGTCGGCGGTGATCTGTTCTTCAACGTCCAGCACCCGTCCGACGACATCCCCGGCGAGTTCGCCAAAGCGTCGGTGGGGGTGATCTCGAACGCCGACTTCGGCGCCGGCGAGCTCGCGGTTCCGACCGCGGACGCCGACAAGCAGACGGTGATGTCGTCGATGGGCGCCTACCAGCTGCTGTTCCAGGAGGGTTTCTTCGACAAGATCGGCGTGATTGCCGGCGCCGGCGGCGTGATCAAGACCTCGAACGATCCCGACTTCAACGCCTACGTCGCCACCGGCGCCAACGAGGGCTACCTGTTCACCAACTGGGAAGACCGCCCGGGCGGCATGTCGCGGGTCAAGCTTTCCCGCGCCGCGGACGGCACCTGGACCGCCGAGTTCGCGCGATGCCGAGATGATCGACTTCTCGGCCGTCGGCGGCACCTGGGTGAACTGCTTCGGCACGCTGTCGCCCTGGAACACGCCGCTGACCTCGGAGGAGCTCTACTTCGACGACACAGCCGAGTGGAACAACGCAGAGTACAAGCGTATCGGCGGGGTCGAGAATCTGGCCTCCTACAACGGCAGCTACCCGAACCCCTATGACTACGGCTACATCGTTGAGATCGCCGACCCGACCGGCACCGCTACCCCGGTCAAGCACTTCACGCTCGGCCGCTACAGCCACGAGAACGCGGTGGTGATGCCCGACCGCCGCACCGCCTACATGTCGGACGACGGCACCGATGTGGTGTTCTTCAAGTTCGTCGCCGACCGGGCCGGCGATCTCTCGTCCGGTACCCTCAACGCCGCCAAGATCACCCAGATGGCCCCGGCCGGCACCGCCGCTGGCGAAGCGCCGCTGATGATCAGCTGGATCGAGCTGGCGCACGGCACCAACGAGGAAATCGGCCGCTGGGTCCGCTCCTACGACGGCATCGACAAGTCGGCCTTCAAGGCCGGCGAGACCAGCTACATCTCCGACGACGAGGTCGCCGCCTGGGCCTGCGGCGAGGCCGCCGACAACCGCGTCGCCTTCCTGGAGACGCGCAAGGCGGCTGCCGCCAAGGGCGCGACCGCCGAGTTCCGCAAGATGGAGGGGGTGAACATCAACCTCCAGGGCGCTGCCGACCGCTCGGTTCCCCACATGTACATGGCGATGTCCGAGGTCTCGAAGGGCATGTCGGACGACAAGGGTGACATCCAGGCGGCGGCAAACAAGTGCGGCGTCGTCTACCAGATGAAGCTGGACGCCAACTACAACGTCTCGATGATGGTCCCGGTGGTCGCGGGCGGCGCCTACGACAAGAACAACGAGGCCAATGCCTGTGATGTCAACGCCATCTCCAACCCGGACAACCTCTTGGTGCTCGGCAACGGCGACGTGCTGATCGGCGAGGACACCGGCAACCACGAGAACAACGCCATGTGGGTGTGGAAGGCGATGTGATCGCCGCCTCGACGGTGTTGAAGGGGGCGGTTTGCCGCCCCCTTTCTGTTTTGGCCGGTCAGGATGGGAGCTCGATCGATGGTCAGGCGGGTGATGATTGCTGGCGCGTTCTCGGGGCTGGCGGCGGCGGCGGCGCTCGCGGCTGAAATCGGCTCGATGAGCGGCACCGAGATGATGGCCGCCCGGCCGTCGTCGCTGGAACTGGCCACCGCGGGGCGGCTCTACAACCCCGAGGCGCCGATCCCGCCGCAGTGCTACACCCGGATCGAGGGCAAGCATAACCCCTGCTATGTCTGCCATCAGAACAACGACGACCCGACCCGGCCCAACTACATGATGGACGGCTCGCTGCAGCAGGCCTACGAATTCTCCGAAGCCGGGCTGACCAACCACCACCGGAACCTGTTCGTCGACCGCAGCGCCGCCGTGGCCGCGGTGTCGGACGCCGAGATCCTGGCCTATATCGACGGCGACAACTACAGCTCCCTCGCGTTGCGCCTGCGGGCACAAGGCTGGCAGGGCTGGTTGCCCGATCTGGCGGACTACCAGGACGGCGCCGTGGCCTTCGACGCGGGGGGTTTTGCCCGCGACGGCTCCGGCTGGGTCGCGTTCAACTACAAGCCGCAGCCCTCGACCTTCTGGCCGACCAACGGGTCGACCGACGACGTGCTGATTCGGCTGCCGGAGGCGTTCCGGACCGATGCTGCCGGCCTGCCGTCGCGCGATGTCTACATGGCCAATCTCGCCCTCCTGGAGATCGCCTTCCAGGACCTCGACGCGGTCACCCTGCCGAAGGTCGACGAGACCCGCATCGGTGCCGATCTGGACGGCGACGGGAAGCTCGCCGCCGCCGCCACGATCCGGCGCCGTGACAGCTATCTCGGCGCCGCGGACGGCCAGCCGCTGACCCGGTTGCTGTATCCGGAGGGGACCGAATTCCTGCACTCGGTGCGCTATGTCGGGGTGACCGACGGGGGCGAAATCACCGTCGCGCGGCGGATGAAGGAACTGCGCTACATGGTCAAGACGCGGGCGCTCGACCTCTCGCAGCTTCGCTCGCGCTACGGCAACGAGCTGCAGGAGAAGGTGGACGAGAATCTGCCGCGCTACATCGATCTCAGCGACCGGGGCATGGATACCGGCTTCGGCTGGACCCTGCTCGGCTTCATCGAGGACGCCGAGGGCGCGCTGCGTCCGCAGACCAAGGAGGAGCAATTCTTCTGCCGCGGCTGCCATGCCACCGTTGGCGCCAATATCGACCAGACGTGGGCTTTCCCGCGCAAGGTCACGGGCGCTGCCGGTTGGGGCTATATCGACCTTCACGGCATGGCCGACGCACCCAACAAGGGCCAGGCGGAGGGCGAGATCCTGACTTATTTCCGCCGCGCCGGGGGCGGCGACGAGTTCCGCTCCAACGCCGAGATGCTGGCGCGATGGTTTGGTGCCGACGGGCAGGTCAAGGCGGAGAAGGTCCGCGGCAAGTCGGTCTACGAGCTGATCACCCCCAGCCGCGACCGGGCGCTGATGCTCGGCAAGGCCTATCGCGAGATCGTCCGCGAGCAGTCTTTCGTCTATGGCCGCGACGCGACCGTCACCCCGCCGGTGAACGTCCACGCCGAGATCGACGAGGCGACCGCGCCGACCCTGCCGCGGCACTTGCGCTTCGGCCACGACATCCGGCTCGACTGGTAGTCAGGCGCCGACGCTGGGACTTTCCGACGCGGTCGACAGGAACTCCGCGAGCAGGTCGAACACCAGCCGGATACGGCGGCTGGTGTGTAATTCGCGGTGCGTGGTCAGCCACACCGGGAATGTCACCGGCGCCGTCGCGGGCAGGACCCGCTCGATGCCGGGCGTTGCCTCGGCGACCTCCTGTGACATGATCGCGATACCGAGACCGTGCCTGACCAGCTCCCAAGCGACGACGCCGCTCGACGAGCCGTAGCGGAAGTTCCCTCTGGTCACCGGGAGGCCGAGAGCGATCAGGTGGTCGAGCATCCGATCGGTGTCGGCGAAGCCGATGAAGTCGTGATCCGCGAGCTCGGCGAGGACGGCCGGCCGGACACGCGCGTCGAGATAGGTTTTCGCGGCGTAGAGATGTGCCGTCGCCTGGCGAACCAGCCGGGCGATCAGTTCGGGCTGGTCCGGGCGCACATGGCGGATGGCGATGTCCGCCTCGCGGCGCAGCAGGTCGCGGATGTCGTTCGTCGCCACCAGGTCGATCTCCAAGAGCGGCGCCACCTCGCGCAGCCGCTTCAGGACCGGGGGCAGGACATGGGCCGACATCACGTCGCTGGCGGTGATCCGCACCTGTCCCTCGATGGCCTGCACCCGGCCCGAGGCGGCGAGGGAGATGCGCGTCGCCGCGTCGCCCATCGCCCGGACGTGGTCCATGAGCTCCCACCCGGATCGGGTCAGCATCATCGATCGGCCGGCGCGTTCGAACAGCACCACGCCAAGCTCGCGTTCGAGCGCGGCGATCTGCCGGCCGATGGTCGGCTGGGTCAGGCCGAGCGCCCGCGCCGCGGCGGAAAGCGACCCCTCTTCCACGGTGGCCAGGAAAGCCCGTACTTGGTTCCAGTCGAACGATATCGCCTGCCAGTTCATGCATTTCTGTATAAACAACCTGCGAATTTCGGCAATTCCTATCGCCTGGCTGCATGAGTAAGTCGCCCTGCAAAGGAGAAAGCCCATGTCAAACACATCGACCTTCTGGGACCGGATCGCCGAGAAATACGCGAAAAAGCCGGTTCGCGACCCCGATGCCTACGCCCGCACGCTCGAGCGGGTGCGGTCTTACCTGGCCGACAGCGACAGTGTGCCGGAGCTTGGCTCTGGCACCGGGACAACCGCGCTGCTGCTGGCCGACAGCGTCGGCCATCTCACGGCGAGCGACCTGTCGCCCAACATGATCGGCATCGCGGCCGAGAAAGTGAAGCGGCAGGGGACTGCGAATGTCGCGTTCCTGAGCGCAGACCTGTTCGATCCCGCCCTTGGGGAGGGGCCGTATGACGCGGTCCTCGCCTTCAACCTGCTGCACCTCCTGCCGGACACTGCAGAGGCCGTGCGGCACATCCACGGGCTGCTGAAGCCGGGCGGCTACTTCATCTCGAAGACGTTCTGCCTGCCCGAGGCGCGGCTTCCGCTCTTGTACCGGGCGATGCGGCTGGCGCTGCCGGTTCTGCAGTGGCTGGGCAAGGCGCCCTACGTCAACTTCATGCGCACCGGCGAGCTGCAGGGGATCATCGCCGCCGCGGGGTTCGACATCGTCGAGACCGGCGACTACCCGGCATCGCCGCCCAACCGGTTCATCGTTGCCCGGAAGGCGTCAACCTATCCCGGATTATTCATCAGGGTGTCTGACTTGGTTTGCGTGCATGGATCAAGCTGTTGATGTGGCGTATGAATTTGCCGCCAAACCTGTTCCTGCGCCACCAGCTTAGAGATCCGG
>Ga0049105_1000104_pt1 | contig 19056 bp, 12 predicted proteins | sample WorMetvaBAHAMAS1_FD_61260 | JGI IMG/M metagenome (GOLD analysis project Ga0049105, IMG submission 61260) | Worm MetaG Olavius vacuus BAHAMAS.1 | ecosystem: Host-associated > Annelida > Digestive system > Unclassified | place: Germany: Marburg | collected 2013-04-09
TGTTGAATGTAATGTTAAACTCTAGTCACTCACTCACTTGTGCTTTAAATAACAACTTTTGTGGTAGTTAACAGAAGAATTCAATGTGCAGTTTGATACTGTAAAAAATATTGATTCGGTATCAGTGTGACAGCATGCACAGATTTATATGAGAATAGTAAAGGAAATGAATCACTTTTTTATGTATATGCTGCAGTCACTGTAGCCTGTAGCACTGTGTTTTGTTGTGTGGTTTTGCAAACTGCTTTCAGGTCTCGTTAATGGACATGTTTCAACTTTACTGTTTGTGGTCTGTTATTGGCCGCATTCACAAACAGCTGATTTGCTAAGGCTTCGTCTGTGTAGTCTTGTAAGACATACTTTGACCTGTGTTGGAGCTATTTAGCGGAGAACATCGTGTGTCAAGGAAGTGAGTGATATGAATCGATAGATGTGCTATTCATGGTGTACTGCTGTTTATGCAGATTCTGCATGAAACAGAAGATTCGTTGTCACCATCAATACTGCGAGCTGTCTATGAGATCCGTGGCCCGGATGTCCTGGAAAAGTGAGTGCCAGTGTTTCAGTTGCTGATTTATCGACAGTTGATGTAAAGTCTGCACTGTTTTCATTGTTGAATCGATGCATATACGCACGTAAAATGACAGCTGGTGATGTTCTGCTTTTTCTGCATCCTGCTTGTTTTATTGCAGACGTTGGGCTATGTACACTTTACACCTTCATGCTAACAACCACAATTCAGCCAGTCATCATTGTGTAATAATCGGCATGGTTAATTTCGTTAACCGTGTGTTAACAGATAGAAAACGGCTGACAAAAGCGACTTGTATTTTCTTACTGCTGTGGCACTAATGTGTGTGAGATATATTGCTAGCAACTAACCTATTTTTAATCGTCTTTCAAATTTATTGTTTCATTTAAGAACTTTTTAACTTGTGCTACTACTGGTAAAGTGGCAGCACTATTTTTGGGTCGTAGAGTGTCTGCCAGCGCACGTCTTCAGTGGTAACTGGGTCACATCATACTTAACAGCTAGTGTTTTAACCAGTTTTAACTGGGTTGGCACATAGTTAACAAACTGCAGTTTACTGTCGATCATGCAGCATCATATTGATTTAGCCTAAGGTCAGAAATAACTAAGAGGTTAGTTAAGTGACAAATTCAACTGGCATCGATGTCACTGAGCCTTAGAGAAACTCACTGTAAATAGTTAGGTTGAATTCCAGGAAACTGCAGTCAAAAGAAGATATTGGCCTTTTTGAGTTCAGGCAACACTAAAACTGTTATTGCAGTGTAATTGTGGTTGTTTTTTTATATTTCAGCCTGGATAGCGATGACATTATTAACCCGAGCGCTGAGATACGTGAACGTGCTAAGCAGATGTAAGTTCAGATTTACTTCAGTACACGTGATAATTCTTCTGTATTATTGCAGTTTGAATCTGAAAGACACTTTATTTATGAAGAAACAAATTTACATAATTAATTAATTGATCTGTAATTTAGTATTTCAGCCATTGTTTAGTGTGGCCTTTTGTTGCATTGCAATTTTGTTTTTGTAAATGTTTACCTGTTATTTGCTCCAAAAAAGGTTCCTTATAGTGCCCTTTTAGCTCAGCTGGCCGAGTTAATAGCAAATAATCAGCCAAAAGCTGTCTGACTGTGTGTCTGTGTGTGTGTTAACCAGGATGCCACAAATCATAGTCACTGCATGTAGAGACTTGTAATCCTGCATGGGGATCCAGTCTCCTCTTCCTCCCCCCCCCCGATAACTCACCGGACATTTCTATCCCCACATTAGTTCTTTTGGACATTTTCCGTAAACAATCTTCCAGATGTTCCCCCTTGGAAATCCATCCAGAAATTTTCCCCCGTACAGTTTTCCCAGACATTTCTCGCGCATAACTCCCTGGACCTCCCTCTCCACCAGCCCCAAACAGTTTCCCCATCTGCCAGCTGAGCGTCACAGCTCATGGGCTGCTTGTTATGCTTCCACCACAATTGGCGGCTTAGGCATTGTGTTTTTGGGTCATGCTGATCAGCCGTTCGTCCATCTCTCTGTCTGTTGTTTGTACCCCATTAACACCCATTTCAGTTCACATGATGTTTTAAGATAAAGGTAAGGTAAATGTGGATTTGTATAGGGCCTCGTTGTGAACACACCTCTAAGGTGCTCAGATATGGCACGCATTCTCAAGGGATCTCATAGTGTCACCTACACACCCTGCTTTTATCCGCTAACGGAATTAACCATACCTGCCTTTGCCTTCCCAGCCAGAGCTGGTTGTCAGTTACCGACCCCGGAGGGATGGAAGCACAGGGGCAGTACTGAGCCGGCAGAGCACCTCCTCTGAACAACCCCCCGCCCAATATGGCCACCGCTAATTTCGTTGTAATAACTAACGGAGAGGGGTGCACACTTAATGGAACAGCCGTTGCCGCAGTGTTTATCGACCAATAGCGTGCCACATACTTTCTTTCCACGAGTTGCGATTGGTTGTAGATTGTCGCAAAAAATAGACCAGAACTTGTCGCCATCTTGGGTGGGGGGCTTATCTGTGGCTACATGATATGATACGGCGTGAATAGGAGGTACGGCATCTGGAGAAAATTTATACAGATCTGTGGATGGAAGGCTAGTTGGCCTGGTTTTCTCTTTAGTTAGTGGAGGGCTTTCAATGAAACTGGCCACAAGTATTCATCATGTGAGTGGGTAGTGCTGAAAAGGTTTTCAGAGTCAAAGGTCAAAGGTCAATGTCGTCACCAGAGCAATTAACCTATAATTTGGAAGCATACATTTTGACGGTGTGTTGTCGAGGCTGACTTGTATCTGAAGGTGTAATCGTGGGTACAGTGTAACTATGGTACAGGCCGATGAGTTCAGTGCAAGTTCTGTATGAGCTAACAACAGCTGTCATATCTTCAGTGAATAGCTGTAATGCATTCGTAACCACATCTCTATCTGTGTCTGTGCATGTCTCATTTATGTCTGTTTCATCCTAGCTCATCACATGTGGTCTAACTTGCTCCTGGACAGGTCAAGGACAATATCTTGCAAACGTACCCATATGGAGCCTCATTACAACAGACCATGAACTATAGTCAGTATGTGTACGGTACATTAATTAAATTTGACGGCCGTTTGCAGTCACTGCAAGAGGCAGAAGAGGATGCATGCATCTATCCGTATACTACAGCGAAATGAAATAAAAAAATATGTGTATCTGTGTACCTGAGCATGTGTATATGTTTTATCTGTACGTCTGTCTGCATGTCATTGTTGACAGCCTATGGGTTGTGTGTATTCTAGCCGACAGAGAAAATGTAAGACAGATACAGTGAAAGATAGCGAAGACATCGACGTCGGTCTTGTGCTACCACGACGCACTCGTGTTTCTCATGCGACCAACACGTCGGTTTTTTTTATTCTCTTAACTTTATTATGGCAGTCGTCTTTATTTTTGTGAGTAAACATTTTGACCAGCATTGTAGCTGTCGATGATATCATCATTGTCATCATCATCATCATTGTATACAGGTTCAGCTGATTGTGTTGCTGTAACTATACCAGGGAGTCTGAGGAAGCAGGTGAGGTAGTGATAACGAAGGACGAGCAGGAGCACAAGCCGCTGCTGTCATCGTCCTCGTCAAAGTCCTCCGAGTCTGCACGCCATGCTCGCAAGTCCACAACAGCTCAGAGTGCTTCATTGCTGAAGGATAGTCTTGTCATGATGCACAAGCAGCCACGCGATGCTGTCAGACAACATCTGTTAAAGGTCTGGTGTACAGCCATCTTTATTGTGCTATTTTTGTTGCTTTTTTACGACGTTAATTCAAGAAAGAGATGATATGATTTGGAACCTGTAGTAATTAGGTTTTGATGTCACAGCATTGCAATGTGAGTCTGCTTGTATGATGTTGCAGTCCTCCAGCTGTGGTGTCCAGTCGGCATTGGTTATTCCGAAAGTTGGCCGAAATTTATTTTAAGTCATCATATCTATAGCACCAATCATATGAGGCTGTGATAGTCTTGTTGATTTATCCACAGGCCAGAGTGACTGAAGGTTATGTAAAGAAACGTGTGAAACACTGGTTGAAGCCAAACTCATATGATGTGATGTCATTTAACTATTTAGACAATGTCTTGTCTGTTGCCACTGTGTTTCATTGCATGTCAGTAAGTAAAAAAGTAAGTGGAACATTTATATAGCACATTATGCAATGCCTCTAATGCATTACATGCTCTAATACAACGCAAACAAGTACGTCTTTAATGATCGCCTAAAAGTATCTTCGCTGAGCATGGATCATGGAGATAATCTGGCAGCGAGTTCCAGGCTGTCGGGCCTGCAACAGAAAATGCCCGACGACCAAACTTGGTGCGATGATGTCATGTTGTGAGCTGATGGCGACTTGCAGAGCGGAGCCGCTGACGTCTGTCAACATCAGTCGTAGACTTGCAGCAGTCCTCAAGGTACTGAGGAGCATTGCTCTGCAGACACTGATGAACAGTCACTCCGAGCAGACAAGATGGTGACACCGAGTATTCGCACGTGATTGCTGGCTGTGATGGTCTCGTCTCCGAGCCTTAGTGGCAGTCCACTGCCAACAAGAAAAGCAGAACCATATTTGGAACCAGCCCAGAAGTTCTGTCTTGTCGGGGTTCAACTTGAGTCTATTCATCGCCATCCAGTGGTTCACATCTGATATGCACATTTCAAGTCGTTGGATAGCCATCATCATGTTCTGACGTAGACACTGCAAATACAACTGAGTGTCATCTGCGTATGAATCAATATTAATGTCATGTGCTGCGGCTACATCAGCAAGGTCCGCCATGTATAAGATAAACAGATGCGGAGCCAGAACAGAGCTTTGCAGTACAGAGCAAACAGTAATGACCACAGATGATGTGCTGCTTCCATACATGACCTGAAATGCGCTGTCCAAAAGATATGAACTGTACCACTGGAGGACAACACCACAGAGACCAAACTGGCGTTCAAGTCGCAGCATGACTTGATAAAAGCTCACAGTTAGTTCTGAGAACACTGCATTAGCTGAATGCTTACATGGTTAGACTGAAGTTCAGATAGGAGCCTGTCTCAGACTGTCTAATAATAGCCTCATTGTTTGGTAGAACAAGATATCTTATAAGTCATTTCGTAGTTTTTATGGTCACTGGATGATAGTTTAATTTTTTTAAACACACAGCAGCAGCAGCAGCAACAACATAGAAACAACTGCATCAACAGAACGCTATCAGACATCCTCTCTCTGGCTCATTGTGATCTTTGGTAAATGTTCTTTGTCAAGTCCGATGTCTTGCAAATCTCGCACAGATGGGGCTATGCAATATCAGCTGTCTGTGAATGCACCCAGCAGTCGACAATTAACTACATTGTATATTGTCGAAATATGTGCATTAACAATGAAGGCAATGTGCAAGGCACACAACTATTTAGAGATTATCAGCAAGTACACTACTACTACTACTACTACTACTATTACTACTTGTGAAATGAAATAAATTCTCTGTTTATAGGTGAATCGTGCCGTCGCAATTCTCTATGCTCGTCAGCTGTTAGTCGAGCTCTGTGCTCATTGGCCGAAAGTGACAGCCGATCAACCAATGACAGTGCTTGCGGCTCTTGGCTGTAGTGACGAGCAGTATTTGCCATTTGTGCTTGACCTTCTCTACACAGAACAGCTCAACAGCAAACTTCAGCCGGTTTGTTTGTTTCTGTGTCTGTGTGTCTGTCTGTCTGTGTTTTTGTATGTTGCAGCATATGTCTCATCGTCATGCAATCTGTAAAAGAATCCTGCTGAAACAGTCCTGCAATGTTTCTCATGGGACACCTGGCTTGACCTTAGATAAGCAGAAGGAATGAATGTTGAAGGTGGTTATTACCAAGCTTTCCAGCATGATTGTTTGCTGTGAATGCAGAAACATACAGGTGGACAATGTAGTGTATAAACGAGCAGAACAGAAAGGTGAACTACTACGACTACGACTGTGACTATGACTACAACTAAAACAACTGCTACTAATATTATGCAATGTGTTTCAATAAAAAAACGCCCACTTTTGTTTTCTTCTATATCTCCAGTGCGTCACGTTTGAAAACAGCAGGTGAGCTGAAAATCGCTTCTTGCCGGGATATCTAGGTGAGCGATGCACGAGCAAGATAGATTCCAACACTGACAAACCTGGCCTTGCCCACCAGCGACCAAGAAATTATTAAGTCCCGTATTATTGAGACCAAAGTGGAATTAATTATGCTAAATGAGTTTGTTACATGGAATTATAATTCTGGTTACTGGTTGTTGCATGCTTTCTTCATCATGGCTTACCGTGCCTATTGCCATACTGTGTAGTCTAGTTTCAGTTTTTAGACTAAAATCTCTTTACTCGATCAATTAGCACATAACAATGAGTCACATTTAAGCGAATATATCGTCATTTGATTTGTATCTTTCTTTAAGTATCAAACTTAACCACATAATGATGAATAAAGGTAATTTCCCTTTACTAGCTTAAAAACCTTGCGAGAAAGCAGGCCTCGTGTGATCTGTCTTAATCGCATGATCTAATAAACACACACAGCACTGTACACAATATTTTTAATACGGCTGACACATGACGTGTTTACAGAGCCCGGGAGAGGATATCGGTGTTTTTTTGTATTTCATTCCCTTGAATTACTATATCGACCGAGGCCTTGACCTTGCTGTACTTTGACGCAACGTGATTTGCGGTTGGACTACTGACATGACCTGGTAACCTACTGTTACGAGTGCTGAGTGCAACAATCGAACTCCCAGTGAATAAAAAAGATATAACATAAGTAAAATAAACCGTGCGTCCGTGGTCCGTGAACTGTGACGCATTTATTGCTCTGTTTTACCATCTACCAACAGAATAAACCGATAATAAATGAATGATATTGATACGTGAAATTACATGAAACTGGAAGTTGGAACGCACTGAAACAGCAAGGCGAGCGATAAAACACTCGTGCCAGACCCCTTTAGGCGAGCGATCAGCAAGAGTGATTGGCGAGAGTGATCAGTCGCTTGCCTTAAATCGAAAGGCTGTATGTCTCCCAGGAAAATCGTCAGATTTGCACTAAAATTTCAGTAAATGTAGCTGAGCAAATTCAAATTTTAGCTACATGAAAGTTATTAAACTGATGAATAAATGCGATGTTGATGGTTTTGCACTTAGCCAAGGAGGAAAACCATAGACTCACGGCCAATTTGTGCGACATGTCAACATATCTCTGATTTCTCTCAATACAATTGTTAAGTACAATCTGCAACTGAAGTGCATGTTGATCCGTCATGGATGCTCAGTACTGGCAGTACCTGATAGTTGATTGATAGTGCCAATTGTATTAATTTCAGAATCGGGAATGTTTAAATCGATTAATGTTTCGTTTTCTCAGAAAACATGTTACACAAACGTGTGGCTCTATGACCTTTGCTCTCTCGCAAACTAACAGTCAAATATATATTTTTAGTGGCAGATCCCATTGTTGCAGAACGGATCTATCTTCATGACGACAGAATTATGTCGTCATTACCGAAGAATATTTATGCAGCAATTTAATCGTTTTTACATAGCTGACGTCCGAATTTACTCAGCTTCATTTAGTGAAATTTTTGTGCAAGTCTGATGAGTTTCCTGGGAGATACAGAAGAAAACAAAAGTGGGTGTTTTTTTATTGAAATACACTGTGTATGACAAGCAGCATCATATGCCCCATATAATTTCTTCGGTCTGCATGTTGCAGATAGTTGATGTTGTGCTGGATGGATGCAAGCCTGAAGGCCTGGCAGCAATGGCACTGACATCATGTGACTTTATTGATGACCTCACAAGAGTCGCCATCACTCGGCCATCGCCATCGGCAACAGAACAGCCCAGCGATAAACAAGCAGCTTCATCAACAGCAGCAGAAAAACCCAGCGATGATGCCACACCGTCGCCAGCACAACAGCCCAGTGATAGTGGCAGTAGCAACGGCATTGCAGAGTCCAGTAATAGCAGTGCAACTGTCGAGGACAGAGTTTGCATTGCTGGAGCGGTCTCCCTCAAAGTCGACATTAGTGCGGCCAAAGCCCACTTAAGCCGCATGTATGTCTGTGCTCGATTATAGTATCGCAGCATTTTTGTGTGGCATAAAAACTTGAAATAACTGAAAAAACAGACCGGACAAAATATTATTCTGAATTGGGAGGATGTATTGAAGTGTATTAGGCTGTTGGTGTTACTGTAGTTTTCTCATGCCTTAGTGCCACTGCAGTTCACCAGCGGCAAACAGTTGACTTTCGCGGCAAAGTGTGGGCAGATTTGCTAGTGTAGACTGAAGTGTAGAAATTGGGATTGAAAGTGTACATCTGTCAAGTGCGTGCATGTGAGTATACGTGCATTTGTACAGTGTTGTATCGTACTCTCAGGGGGTCGATAATTTTTAATGCTGCATATTCATCATCTGTATTGTCCTGGTTCTGGACCTTACTTTGCCTACCTAAGTGGTTGTTAAGTGGTTTCTGATCCATGACACTCTCACAGCTCTGTCTAAACTACATGTCCAATAGTGACTAATAACTGTCACATATGTCGAGCAACTAACAGTGCTAACTGCTGACTATGTTTAAAATCAAAAACTGCTCAAATGTCCCATATTGCTTACTAATTTAATTAGAAAAAGCTTTTCCCTGTCAACATGTCGATTGACCTGAACAGTTTGTACAAGTGGCTCAGCTATTGTAGGTGTGTTAGTTATGGCCAAAAGTAGAAGACTGGAATTGGGAGACAATATTTTATGGACATTATAGCTCTACCTTCAACCACTCTGACGTAATTGGCCAGCAAAGCAATTGAATTCGGTGAAAAAAAACGCAAAATAAGGACTATTATGCCATTCACGGTCATCAAGGTCAGTATCAATCGAAAGCCTGTATGCGACTTCCTAGTAGTGATTAATACTAACTGACATCCTTTCTCATACCATTTCAGAGTTATCGCAGCTTATTGTTCAAATTTTGGAAACTTTGCATTTTCGAGCCCCCATTGGGGGCTTAGGGACAACGTGTAATGTTCATCTTGGGCTCATTGGAAAGCGCATAGTGGACTTCCTGTTAGTGTTAATTGAACTTTTTTGCTAGGTGTTATGGCTGAGGCACTACGAGCAAAAATAGATTGAAAATCGACGTTATGAAACCGGGTGGGTCAGTATGCACCAAATTTTTATGCAGAAGGGGACGTCCCCCACCAATCGTTTTTGCACGGATAGTTAGGCTAATGAATGCCTTACAACTTTGTTGCTGACAGTTTTCAAACAAAGATACTTGGTAGCAGACTTTCTTCAATCGAAGTGCAATTTTACGCGGAAAACGGCCGTTTTGCGTTTTTGAGCCCCCTTTGGGGGCTTAGGGGCGACCTACGATGATCATCTTAGGCTCGTTTGAAAGCGCGTAGTGGACTTTCTATTAGCATTAATTGAACTTTTTTCGGTAGGTGTTATGGCTGAGGTGCTACGAGTGAATATCGGTTCAAAATCAGCGATTTCGCTCCAACTTCAGGTAGAAGGCGTCGCCCCCCACCAACCATTCTTCTTCTTCTTAGAGAACTAGTCTAAATGATCTTTTATATGGTATAAAAATCTGGACAGATTTTTCTTCCGTTTTGTCACAATGCATGCGTTTGATAAACACACAGGTGGACGGATAGACAGAATTCTCATCACTAGACCGTGTCTGCATTTCATGCAGCGTGGTATGGGACACTTTCACACCCAATTTGTCTGCTTTCTGCATCTTATGGGTGTAGTCACCCTGATCAATTATCCCTGATCTAAAGGCTTAGTTCAAGTTATTACCTTAAGGGCAGGTTGCAAGAACATTACTTATTAGTTCAGTAACATTTTATAGCTTTTTAAATAGTACTTACGCAAAAAATTGGTTGTGAATTGTGAAGTGATGCTTGACTTTATGCGGCCAATTTTAGCCGTTTTTCAACACCTAATAGGGCATGGCTGTTAGTTTGTGGATCACAGTCTGGTAGGTGGGTGCTTCCCAAACGGCATGGTATACGATACTGGTTACTATGCCAGCTGAATGGCAACCAATATCGACGGGCAAAATTTTACGCTTTGTCCGTTGACTGCAGCATCGTTATAAGAGGTTATAGTTTACATATTATTGTCTACATATTAAATGTTCCTGTTTTTCCCTAAATTTGCTCTCGTCAATGTTCATCACTTTCGTACACAGTTTTCTGCTCCCCGTTCAAAATGTGACAGCCGCATTATACCGCAGTTTGAGTCTGGTAGGTTCTGGTATACCAGTGTGCATAAATTATCTCCACATAAGGAAATAGGGGCCTTCCTTAGGCATGGCCTGGTATACCAACCAGTTACTGGTAGCTGTTGAAAAAGTTAGCTGCCACTTAACTGCTGAGATAGTATGATGGTAATTCACATACGAAATAGTTACAGAGAGTTTCAATGATAGTAAACATACTGAACGTTCTACAACTGAATTAGGTAATTTTGCTGCTATACAACTTATACGCCAAGTATTTACGTCAGCATCATCAGCCAGTAAAATTTGCACTTATAGTTAAGTATTTTTATGCATCAAAAGTAAGTAGGGTGTTAAAAGCAGCTTGAAGATAAGTGATACTTTGTTAAGTGGAGATTTAATTGACGTTTTTGCAACCTGCCCTGAGTGTTTTAACATTGCTGTTTTGGCACCAGAAAAAGCGTCTGGTGCGTAAAAAATTCCTGAAGATTTAGTTGAAGATTGTTGGTCACAAGTGTTATGTTTGCTTGCTGTGTTCTAGTAGTGGTGATGATAATGCTAAGTGCACGTTGGTCATTGCTTCATCTGCTGACTACGCTTCGAATGCTCACGTTTACTCTGGCTCTGATGTGAGTGCCTGGAAGGACTGCGAGATTCCTGGTCAGTCGGTGTTTGTTATCATATAAGTAAGTAAGTAAGTAGGCGAATTTGTACACAGCGCACGAAAAACACTGTCACTCTGCACTGCACCTGTCGGTGACCAAATAAATGTGTTTTGAGTGCTCGTCGAAATTGTCCAAGTGTAATATCTGATGCTCGCAGCTGGGTTGGCAGACTGTTCCATACATGAGGTCCAGCTGCAGCGAGTGAGCGATCACCATGACATGCGTTGGTTCACTGCGCTAGACATGTGTTGATGTCCAATGAATGTATTTGTCTGCATCCAGTGACAGACACACATATATGCCAATTGTTAGTGATTATGACACGAATACTGTCATTTACTTATTTGGCAGATGTAGTTTAGTCGAGTTTCGAGAATTCATTACACCGCATTTTCATTTTAGTGGTAATATGTATACTTAAGTAAGTAATTAATTACGTAAATAAGTAAGTAAAATAATTAATACGCATGCATTAAAAACATCACTAAGAACCGGTGCTTCGGTCAAGTGAATATGCTTTAAACTGAAGCTGAAAGCATAAAACCCAAAACATTAAATACGACTAATCTGACAACATGTTTGGAGTTCCTCAGCCATGGACCAGCAACAGGAATACCAGTGTGATGAACAGTGCTTAAACTTAGAACGTTGAACTTCGAGTATGTGGATGCTTGTGCATCGTTGGTTGGTGACAGGAACACATATAACTCCATCTTCAACGTCAGCAGTTTAGTCATAGTTTGGGACATCAGCCTCCTGGCAAAAATATAAATAACTGAATAGGGCAAACTATAGTCTAGTGCCTAACACTAATACCTTTCCGACAAGTCTGGTGTGAATTAGGAAATATCCAGTTTAATCATACAGAAGGTAGAAGTAGTTCCAAGAGTGCTTAATTACATACTTAGTGGACATTACCTGTAGTGGACATTACCTGTAGTGGACATTACCTGTACTTAACATTTAATGTCAGTCTCATGTTATATGTGTGTGTGATTGTGTGCCAGGTGACTGCCTCTACTACAAAATGACTGGTTTCACCGAGTCATTAATGATAGCCTTCAAGTTCACAGTGTCGGGATCAACTCCGGGCAGCTTTGACATCGGCCATTCTATTCTCTGCTCCATCTTCAACGTCACTTCCATCTTCCAGTAGCGTCATTTGTTAATGTTGTCGCACTCTCTGTCACTTGTTCAAAAATACTGTACATTTGTGAAAATTTATATCTCACTATCAGCTGGTCGACATTTTCCACTGCTGCATACTGAAAGGCACAGTTGGCTAACCTAGGTTGCAAGGAAATCATTCATGCCTTTCAGCAGAGGAGAGTCCAGGACTTGTGACTTTGGTGTTTGTAACTTTAGCAGGGATGGATCCCAGCACAGCCCTACTGAGTCCAGGCCCAGAGGCCATAGGTCTGGACCGTTTCTCATTATCTCACTATAGTACCGCCCGGTATGTTGTGTTTCTTGGTTGATGGATAGTAAAACTGTGTGTTTCTGTCACAGTTTCGACTATAAGAACTTGCTCTGTGAACATAAGTGTGCTTACTTGCTTAGTTATGTACCTGGAATTATGGGGACCACACACTTATGATCTGTTTTTGAGCTTGTGTATGACCTTGCGGCTGGGGAGTAAAGGCAGGTATGGTTCATGTGAGGGTGGCAGGCAAAACTATGTGATCCACTTGTTACACACATATCTGAGCACTTTTCAGATACATGTATGGCATTATACAGCACTATATAAATTCACCTTCTATACTTTACTTTACTTTTTCTCTAAATAACTTTTGTATGTTTGTGTGTGTGTGTGTGACAGTAAATTGTCAGTGGATGTTATCTGGCGGCGACTGGTAACAATAACGTGTCGTCAGAATGCCGACCGTCGCTTGCAGACGATTCAGCTGCTACTGAAGTTGCTGTCCATTTGTACAACATCCAGGTTCAACATCGTTTGTTGTGAATTATGTGAACTTGTTTCACTTTAAGAACATAGCAGATGAATCGTGGACAGTGGAATTATTCATTCTTCTACTTGGATTCTCTCAGCAAGTAGCATCAACATCTTCCATCTGCTATGTCCGGCTGCCTCGCTGTCACAGGGACAAGAACAACACTTGGCAGAAGGAACTTCGCAGTCACTGGAGCAATAATTTGGAACAGTCTTCCGGCCGATCTGCAACTCCACTCGAAGTCACTGCTGTCACAAACAGTATTTGTTTGAGCCATGAGCGCACCTAAGGAATTTTGTTTAAGTCACGCTATACAAATGTTCACATTATTATTATTATTAATTATTTGCAGCTGCTTGGTGTTTGAAGTTAACTGAATGGTCATATGGATAACATTGTGAATGCTGAAGCCATCTTCTCCGTGGACACATTGATCGTTCTTGTTACTTACTTACTTGCTAACTTATTTCTCCTTATTTACTTACTTACTGTTTAATGACATTAATTAATAGCTAAATTGTCGTGTTTGTTGTTGTGTTTTTTATCGTTGTAGTATAAAACGTTTAGCGTTATTTGTAGTGACATTATGACCAAAGTGAATCTTGGTCTGCTCAAGCCATTGTGGCATCTCTACTTGAAGCTGACGTCTAAATATGGTCCAACAGATAGCGGAGTGAGACCACCGCTGATGCTTGCCTTAACAGAGCTGTTCCTTGCTGTTGAGATAGCGGCCGAGGTTACTACTGTTTTTAGTTCATTTGTAATTGCGGTTTTGGTTGCTTGTGCAATTTTCTCCTTGATTTGGTTAGGACATTAGGGTGACAGAGAAGTCGCAGATTTGACTCACAACCATTAGCTAGTTGTCTAATATATGCACAGCTCTAACGGCACACCTCCCTGCCGCAGACGACAACTCCTTGATTGGCTGCATAAGCCATGACTCGACAGATGATTGGTCACAGCCTGTGCCCATTTCGTTGACAGCCTGTACCCATTTCGCTGCTCATTTGGGTGCATTCTTTTATCGAACCAGATTTATTTGACCACAATGTGCTGTTCGACAATACCACTCCGATTTATCTGATAATCTGCCCTGGAAAGTAGAGTTAGGATTAGGGTTAGACTTAAAGTTGCACTATTTTAGCATTTTTCACGGAAAATAAAGAAAACGAGCACCTTTTCTTCCGCGAATTTCACGGAAGGTGACATCGTGAAAAAGAATGTAGCCATTTGATCAATAACCAGATGAACTTATATATTCTTTGAGTGCCCGTGCATAAATTAGACAACTAGCTAATTGTACTTGACATAATGACTCTGAGCAAGTTGTTCACACGCATGTACCTGTGTCACCAAGCAGTATAATTTTGTACTGGCCTAAGGACAGTGAATCTGTGTGACTGGGTAGGTAACCGCATGCCTGGCAGAGTGTAATGCTAGCCTACCACTGGGCTTACAACTAACATTACCTGTGGGTGGACTGCCTAGAACCAGGATCAGCTCTGACCCTAGTGCTCATATTGAGTTAATTACCAGTATGTTCTTAGCATTTGATGATCGGTTATTCTACTTTTCCTGCAGTCACACCATTATTACGGGTTTTCGCTATCATCGGTATTTGCATAACCGAGTAAGTAAATAATGATCTGAAAATGTCCACTGATTTTCTGGTGAAATAGAAATTGAATTTCACAGTCACTGTTATTTGGATGTTTTCGCGTGGTTGCTTACTGCAGTATTATCACAAACCATTATTCTGACCACATGGTAACACCTTACACACATTCCATGTAGCTGCTGTAATAGCATCTGTGCATTCTCTCCATTACTGCAGTATTTTTGCCATCCTCATTACCATGCAGCTCTTTGCTACGATTCCAGTCCGCTATTCCGAAGGTCCGCTATTATGAACGTATGCTATCCTAACCCTAACCTGTAACCCTATCCCTTACCCCAACTCTAAATCCTAACCCGAATAGCGGTCTTCAGAATAGCAGACCTTCGGTTTAGTGGACCTTCGGAATGGTGAACTGTTACTTTTGCTACAGATTTATACCAGATGCATAGACATTGCTTAATATCACCATTTATCTGTAAGTAGCCCTAAAACTGCACTCAAATTGATTTTGTTGCATGAAACTAGTGCTAGCAAAATGTACAACGTATAATTACATAATGTCAAGTGTTTTATGCATGCAGATGAATACAATTGGATAATTTGTATTTACAAATGTAATGTAAATATAAATGCGAGTTAAAGCGCTCCAAAAGCAGCAGTTACTAGGTGCCGATTTGAATATTATGTAACTTTTGAGTAACATGCATGCATTCGGACCTAAATGCTTGTTGCTGTTATTTTTTTTGCAGAAAATGGGAGTTGTAAACGAGTACTTGACGACAGTTGATAAGGTTGGTGACAGCAGTAGTGATGGTCCGAATCTAGTGAGAGAAGTGTCTGAAGGAGCTGAAGCCAAGTCAGAGTACGGATCTTGTGGCTCGGACGGCCCTAAATCTTCGTCATCATCCTCATCACTTGATGATGATGATGATGACGATGATGATGATGACGATGATGATGATGATGACGACTTTGGCTGCAACAATGATATGATGTTTTAACAGTGTGATGAGCGTGTCGATCGATCTGCTTCATGCGAGTGTGATAATCAGCCCGTGGTGCGCTCAAAATAACTCGGTGTTATTTCGCTGATTGTGTGTACTAGTAATACTAGTAATAACCAAGCTTATTAGAGTGTCATTTGTTGACTTTTCTGCTGTCTGTTGTTTATGTCTCTCTGTCTCTGCACTCATTGTTCCTTCTTGGTCACCGTAAGTCATCGTAGAACATTGCAAGCATTGGTGGCATAGCTTTATTTCTCACTATGAAATTTCATGCTTGTGTCTGTGTAAACATCACTCTCTTCTGCTTCTTGTTGTTATTTTTCAGTCACTGATCCTGGCAGATGTTAAGCCCAGTGTTGATGATTATGAGATTCAGAGGGCTGGATGGGGCAGTTTCCCCACCTGGACGTGCTCAACAGTTAACTTATTGGCAGCTTAGTTCTGATAATGGTGCATGCTTTGGGCGTCTGTTGAAAGTATATTTATCCGAAAAATTATGGACCACATTAATTTTTTAATAACATTGTCAAACCTCTCTCTTTTTCATATATGTTTTGTCAAACATGTGCAGTAGTAAATTTTCTATCATGTAAGTATTTCATTTTGTAAAATTAAAAACAGGGAACCAGCCTAAGCTTTGTTTCTGTACACTTGCTAGCAGACAAAATCACATGTATTGATTGCCCATTTATAGCAGCAGTGTTACTGTTTTTATCAAATAATTCATCAAATTTAATTTATAGTTTTATGTGATAAATTGTGGCAAGAGCACTGCAGTTGTTGAAAGAACAGTAAAGGAGCGTTAAACAACGGTAGAACGAACATGTCTACCAGATATGATAGATATGCTGTACTGTGCATAGATTGGATTTTTTCAGCGTCATAATTGGAAACTTCGGATTGATTTATTCTGCTAGTTTTATATTTTATTAGATTGTGGTAAATTAATTAGTCGTTAGTAAATGTTGAAGTTATATATTCTGTGATAATGTGCTTTTGTCTTCATGTTGTTCGTTGTCTACTGCCTGTAGTATTCAGAAGCGTGTGTGCATGTGTGCGTGTGTGTGTAGAACACATTTTCACATTTAAATGTTTAATATGCAGTTTATTTCATTATGCTTTAAACTGTATTGGGTGTGGTTTTCTGGTGGTACTAAATGTGGGTTGATTGTGATTACATGTTTCTTTCTGCTTATGAACTCAGATATCACTGTGTTTTCAACTTTTAATGTTAGTACAGGCTGCTTGTAAACTGGAGATTAGCATTTTGCATTCCTGATAACCGCAGGTTTGGCCTATGTGAAGATGGTAACAAACTTCAACAACGGCAGCAGCTCTTTGTAACTGTTCTGTTGCTGCTATTTTCTGTGTGAGCAAATAACTCATATTTTATAGTAACTTAAGCTGTGAACATGACAACACGCAGTCATAGGCGTACACAGGATTTTTGCTGGGGGAGGCGTGCACTCTGTTGTTGCCTGAAATACTGACGACCTTTTGTTAGTCGTCATCCTTCTCACTCTATGAAATACCCATAAACTCTCAATTCAATGCTGCACCCTCCTCCGCCCAATAAAAAATGTGACTCCTTCTCTCCGAGGAGGTGTACTCACCCTCGGAGGTACACTTACAACTTAACCCCATAAATTCAGCCCCCAAAAATTTATTTCTCGCCCTGGGGGTGCACCTTCACGCTTCACCCGCTCCACCACTGGCTACGCCTATGCACGCAATGGCTTATGATTAGTTTAATTAAACGTTTGGCTGTGATTGGTGAGAACTGGAAACCAGCTGTTGTAGGTGTCAGAATATTTTTGGAGTTATTATAATTGACTGATGAGTCAATTGACATTTGAGTCACGTGGACGCCTGCGATCTTCATCGACAGCGTTGTTGCACGTTCCGCGTTGTTGCATAAGACCATCGGCGTATGTGCCTTCCCCGTAGCTGCTGTGAGAGTCTGGAACATGCTACCATCGGCGATCACGTCATTGCCGTCACTGAAGACCTTCAAGCATGCATTGAAGACAGAACTCTTTCGCAGATCGTACAACAACGCACACTAGCGGCATCAGCATTATTAACACTAGCCTAATACATGGCATTTGCTGCGGCCCTGAAGTTTCGTTTGAGACTTGTGTCACCATGAAATTCGTGGATGATGATGATGATGATGATGGTACAGGCCACAGCCATTAATTACTGGCACAAGCTTAAAGTCAGAAACTCTTCAAGTTTATGAAGTGGTAATAAATTCACAAGTCCAGTCCATGTGAAGCTTTTTAAATTTGACATTTTTTGCATTTAATCGTTAACCTTTTAGTTTTAAGCATGGATTTGATCTTTCTGTTTGCTGTTGATTCTATGTCTTCTGTGTTAATTGTTTTCTCTGTGTCTCAGTTCTTTGGAACAAATGGCTGAAATTGTTGCAAATGTTTTGTGTATTTTTTGTACGGCCATTTAGTTGCCTTTGTCACCTGCTTTGCTCCTACAAACCATGAATGTTGTGACATGCTCACCATCTACTCACGATTACATGCGTGAAAATACAATTCTTCACTGTTTCTTCGTATATATGCAAGTATGTAACTGTGTATGTGTGGAAGTGTCTAAACTGTTTTGTCACCATTCTTGACCAAGTAGAAGCTGGGTGACTGCATTGGATGGCAAGAAATGCATGTTGAAGCTCAGCGGTAAAGGCTGACAGGTCTTCAGTAAAATTGAGAAGCAATGCACAGAGGTGGATCTAGATAGGATGGGGATTCATATCCCACCAACCACTGCCATCTGTAAATATAGCAGGCCGACTGACTTTCACATATCAATTTACCGTCCAGAAAGGAAAATATTTTACTGTCTCACCACTTAAAGATTTGTTTTACCATGTCAATGCTCATGTAACTGTTGACTTTATCAAAGATATTGGGAATCATTTATGATTTCATGCATTCGCATCTCTAACTAGTATTTCTCATCCATATTTTATTGTAGCTAAATAGCCTTGATTATAAGATATAACCTCGCACTTTTATATTCTGTATTCGTGCTTTTATTATCATTACCATCTCTTTTACTCTCAACTATACATTTGTTATTAATTTTTATCGTAGCAAAATAGCTTTGATTATATATCCTCACTCTTCTTTGCAGATCTACCACACCAAGGTAAGGCACTCGCGTGCTGATGTGCCGTTAAGAAACTGCTCACTCGCATATCAGTGATCCAGTGTGAAATCACACATGAAATTGACTGTCAAATTATTCAGCTTTGGGGGATTCATTTCTGGTTGAAGGTCCTGCCCAGGGAGGGTACACTCCCTGGTCCTGCCCCTAGAAAATCATTCTCCCACCAACAGTGTCTGATGTCAACCAGCGTGTATAGTGAGTCCTGAACGCCGCTGCTCGGTTGATCTTCGCAGCGAGGAAGAGAGAACACATAACTCCATTGCTCCACGAACTCCACTGGCTCAGAGTTCCTGAGAGGATTAAATTCCGGTTATGTGT
>Ga0049105_1000105_pt1 | contig 18978 bp, 13 predicted proteins | sample WorMetvaBAHAMAS1_FD_61260 | JGI IMG/M metagenome (GOLD analysis project Ga0049105, IMG submission 61260) | Worm MetaG Olavius vacuus BAHAMAS.1 | ecosystem: Host-associated > Annelida > Digestive system > Unclassified | place: Germany: Marburg | collected 2013-04-09
AAAAAAAAAAAAAATTAAAAGTACACAAAAACATGATAAATTTGAATGAATACATATTTTATCACTTAAATTTCACTGAGTTGCAAAACGGATGCCGTGGCCGTGACTGGAAGAAACGCAGAACTACAACCTTATCGTTCAATTGTACAGCGTCACCTCGTCGTCATCATCGTCATTTATTTGTTCAGAAACAAAGATACAGCACAGCACAAAACTTAAGACATGGACTCTGAACAAGACACATCGGGCTCAAACTCTCATTGTGGCCTAAATTTAAAAAAAACGAAAACACTCACACAAAATGCACAAAATATACCGAATGTACAAAATATAAAATACATATCATAAAAGCACCTTAGAAACATGTAAGAAATCTCGACCCTGTGGACTGAGCGCTTGAAACGCGAGAGAGAACTAAAATCAACAATGTCTGGGAGAAAGTTCCACCCATTTATTTGCCCGTGAGCGTGAAACATGGAGCTTCTTGAATAATTTGATAACTCGAGGGGATTCGAACCCTCTAAACACTGCTGCAGATTCGCCCCTGCATAAAACGTGGAGCACAGCCATGAGGCAGCGGCAGCGTGGCGAAGGACGGAGAAATATGGGCGAACTGACGTCCTAATTTTTGGCGATATTGGCTCGTCGGAACCGATATCCATCATTCATCGAAGCGACGACGGCGACAGTCGGCGGCGCCACGCAATTACCACTATAAATAGAACGATACAGCGGCTGACGGACAACGGTGAAAGTGGAAAAATAATGAACGCGATTACGGACATTGAGGAAGTGGCGCTTTGCATGTATGTAGATGACAAGAGTAACTTGCAAGCAACCACGACCCGACGTGTGTCAGAAAACAACAATTTCGTCTATGCAGAGTAATAAACATAAATCTAATAACGATACTGATGATACTGATGATAATGATGATGATGATGATGATACTAATGATGATTTCACGTTAGTTCTACTTTACAACTTATATTGTAATATTTTTATTTGTTGGGGGCCTACTTTTTTGACGCAGTAATAGGCACGTCTAAAAATTAAAGAAATAGTCCAGGCATTAGACAAAAGTTATACACTTCTAGCATATATTACTTTCTCGTAATTACTTCTTTTATATGCAAATTTCGGGTATGATTCTGCTTGCAGCCCGATCTGGCCCGGCCCATAGGCTTCTGAGCCCGTTTAGATTATTTAATTTCCGAGGCCAGCCCGGTCCGCTAGTAGCCCGGCCCGTGCAGAACTCTAGTAGGCTAGTAGTAGTAATAGTAGACTAGTAGTAGTAGTAGTAGTAAAGCGTCATAATCATCGTCATCATCATTATCACAGAACGAATACTATAGGTCTCAATATGACAGCTGATAACGACAACCTGTGATTAACTGTAATAGCCTAATTTATTGTCCACGTCTGTGACAGTGACAGCCAAGTGCTGCATTTATCAAATCGTCAACAATTTCGACGGTCATACTGAGTTGACGATACCTGTAGTGTGACGACTGACGAGTGAGTGAGTATCGAGACCATGGTACCACTCGAGACGCATAATAGTTCATCCCGGAGACGGGTCTTTCTGGGTGATGTGACATTGGGCAAAAATGGCAGAAGTATGGGCTAAAGTCAAAGGAAAAGGATTTTAATTAATTAATTTTATCTTATTATTTGGAGGTACAACACACTCTTGCATAGGCCTCCTTTCGAAAAAAAACATCCCTGTACGTGCAGTCGGTTTGACACAGTTCCCTATATCGTCAGAGACGCAGAGACAGAATTGCCATGCCATATATCGTGCTTGCGTCCAATGCGTCGCGCCGTAATAAAAATAATAGACGTTTATTACATCTCGGTACGCACGTGGCGCCGGTCTGATAAGTGTTTATTTGGGAGCGGTGTTTGATGTAAGACACTGATAAAAGCGATATTAATAGAACACTATTGCATATACACATAAATTGTGTTTCCTAAAAGGCATACGAGTTTTAAAAAATTGAAACGTTCGTGAATAAAATATAATATTATATTACTTGTTAATATCACGCCGTCGTTGTCCATCTTCATTGCTGAAGCTCGGAGACCGCGGAACAACGTACCACTTCTCTCCAGCTCTTCCTGTCTCTTGCTGTTGTGCACTCCGCCAGGGTCTCACCAGTCCAGCCATTTATATCGTCTCCCAAATCCCCATCATCTCTGTGGCCTTCCTCTGCATCTTGCACCATCCAAACGACCTTCAAAAATATCACACAATGCTTATATTTTAATAATTATAATGGCCACCCACGCGTATGTGTGGAACGCCATTATATTTTGCTGCCGTTCTTTGTTTTATCGAATGCCTTCGTCGGAGGTCACCGAACGGAACTCAACCAAACTTTGCCATATGTTCTGAAGTGAGCCGGATTTGAAAATCGTCGTCTAAAATTTGGCGTCCTTCTTCCTGAAACGAGGGACCCCGAAAACTGCCTATTTTCGGGTGGTTTTATGACGACACTGCGACTTGAGCTCGATATCTTCGGAGCAAAACTATATGAAAGAACGACAAGTAAATTACGAGGAGTCCCACACACTTCCTCCAAATAGGTCAATTTGGGCCAACAAAAGAAAAGATATAATCGCTTTTTGACTCATCCTCACACTTTCGCTATTGCACACGTGTTCACGCGGAGGTCACCGAATTAACCTCACCGAACTTTGCCACATGATCAACAGTAAATTATATTCGAAAATGCACGTCAAAACTTGGAGGTTTTCTCCCCTAAATCCTGAGGCCCAAAAACTGCCTATTTTCGCTAATTTTATGACGACACATATGCACGCATATCTTCGGAAACAAACGCGCTGCAAGCAAAAGAAATATAGATTTGCAAATCGCAAAGAGTCCCCTACGTTTTTCCAAAATTTGGTAAACTTTGGCCTACAAACAGCTGAGATATTAATGTGAGTTGTGACCCACTCCCATGGTTATAGCCAGTGTGTTCACTCGGAGTTCACCTCATGCGAGTCAACCAAACTTTGCAGCTTGTTCGAAAGTGTATCATATTTTCGAAAGTGTATCAGATTAGAAAATGCACGTCCAGAAGTTAAGTGGTTAGCTGCATTGAAACGTAGGGCCCAAGACTGCGTATTTTCGGGTGCTTTAACGACGACATCAGCACTTTCACCTTGTTACTCACCTTGTGTGGCCTCGCCGGCCAGAAAATCCACCGGGGAAGCCTAGGGCTCGGCAGATCAGTCCATAAAGAAGCCCATTCTTATTTCTCTCATTTAACGAAACGCGACATAGGCAAACGGAAAAAGGTTTTTCTAGTACGAAAAGTCCCCTACATTTCACCAAACACTAATTGCATGCGTGGCCCGTGACGCGCAGGGTGGCCATGAGATTGCAGCTTCCCCGCGCTACTGTATACAGTCTGTTTTCAGGCTGCACTGTCCGTCTTTCATGAAGAGTCAGTGACGCGGCGATTTTCTATCCCACTGCTCTCTTACCGATTTTGTTGTTAACGTTTGCGAATATTACGTGTAATTTAATAAACTTAAACTTGGGCCAACTCTATGACTTATCTCTGGAAATTAGTCTCAGCTCGTTCATGTCTACCTGTAGCAATGGCCAATAATGTTTATAAATCTTTTTCGACGGCATTTCAGCCTACGCCATCCTTGCCATTTTGCGTGCATGACATCTTCTCGTCGCTGGAGACCCGAGCCATCTAAGTCGGGCTTGTCTCCTATTCATTATTTATGCGCACGGTACGTGAGTGGAGCGGCCGATCAAAGTAAAGAGAAGCTCGCACCTGCTAGCGCAGTGCGATTGTCTATCGAAGCGTGCGCTGTGTGCGTGAGTACAGACGCTGCTGCAGCAGCTGCGACGTTCATCCCGCATCAGCGCCGCGCTCTGACGTCTCGTCCTGTTTGGTCGCTCGCGACGCTTCCGACCAACCTCGTTCTCGTGACATCACGCTACTGCTGCTTTGCTTGCGTCCGGCGATTGCTTTGCCTGCGACAAGCGACGACGCGGATTAAACGCATTTTCGGCCGCAGAAGTCTTTGTAGACCGGCTGTATTCACATTCTGCGAGACACTGTCGCCGGATTGTGTTGCATCAGACCATATCGGCTGCGCGACTGAAGCCGACTCAACGCACGTTAGAGACTGAGCTGTGGATGTTGCAGAAGAAGGACACATGTGAGATGCCGATTTTCCGATGGATAAATACAAATTCGGAAAACACTATCGCCAACTGCTGCCGTCACTACTTCTGCTGCTACCAAATTTACGGTAAACATCGAATTTTCTGTATTACTTAAAATCTTCCTTAAAATCTTCCTTCATGCTCGCATTTACTATCAATGGAAAAAAATTTCAGCCTTATTGCAGAATTTATGGTGCGCCAAATATGTCACATCTTGCATTTTCTGCATAGACCTACACTGCTGAATTAGTCAGCGGTGTAGGTACCAATGATTTGTGGAAAAGAACTGTTTTTAATAAGTTTTACGTTTGGTGAAAGAATTAAGTGTACCATTTGTTGCGAAAAATGTGAGTTTTTGGATCATAGTCAACATCAATTTCAAATTTGTGAAAACATTTTACATTTGGCACTGATAATCACCAATCCGCATTTTTGACATCAAGTTCTTGCTGATATGTAGGAGGCTATAGTTCAGATGATGAACTGGCATGTGTGCAAGGAAGTGAAAATGACGAAGACTGAATCTCGAGAGGCTGACGAAATGAATAAGGAAGTTGATTGCAGAAACACGTTGATGTAGCTTATGTCGAAATGAACCATTCGTGTTTCTCAAAGAGGAGCAGGTTATTGGTCGAGCAAGAGTGCTATAGACGAAGAGCGAGTACTGCGAGGCGTGGGAGATTAAATTAGGCCCTGTAGGCCCCATACGGATATGTGAGTTAAGTGGCCTGATGAAAGAAAGACAGTTTACTTGCACCGAATGTTTTAGAATAGCTTCACGTTTGTGGAAACGGCGCCTGAAACCAAATTTTCGGCCAGAGAGTAATTTTACCAGATTTTTAGTGCCTCCAAGACGCATCTATCGCCGGCCAAAAGTTTTGCAAGACGAAACGCTCACATTATTAGCCGGATCAACCGCCAAAATGGCGCATTGCCATATGCCGGCCTCATCCATCTGAAACGAGCAGTCAATTAGCGCCGTCTTCAAAAGACTTTTATGATCTGTAGTGGGCACTCCAGTTAATACGATTTTTTCGGCTTCAATATCTCGAAAAATACGGTCTAAGCGGCTTTATATACCCAGAATCAGCTTATAGTATGCTGACTGATCAGGATCACGTGGACTCAGCAACGTAGGCAGTTACTTTCATCGACTTAAGCAGCCGTAATCTAAGATAATCACGAAGAGAATTAATGAAGTTTAATTAGGATAGCACAAACGACAATGGATTGACTGATTTAAAAGCAAAATCTAAAATTTAAAATCAGTATATATATATTATATGTAATGCGATTGCCTTCATCTAAATCGAATTGCGTATCTACGAGCCTGTGATGTTAAAAATGCTTTGTTATGACATCGCTGTTGAAATCCGCTGTCATCTAGTATTACTCATTGCAAAAGCTGATATTCATTTTAGGGCGCCTCTAACGCTGTTAAAGCGCGCTATTTCTAAAGGCCGTCTGTCTCTCTGTACGTCTGGCCGTCTGGTACGATCCATGTCTAAACATCTCAGGATATCGAAATAAATTTCGCACCTTACGATAGAAAACGATGTTTCTAGTTTCTTGACACCAAATTTCATGTTCTTGAGTTTAGGGGTTCATCCCGAACGAGTGTATTAAAGAGAGGTACCCCCCCCCCGTGTCGAAAGCAAAAATTTGACCAATAATCCGCAATAACTTGGAAACGGTGCAAGATAGGATGCATGTTATTATCAATACACATATTCATCAATAGAAAGTAGCATACGAACTATCAAAATCGGTGACCTTGAATGACCTTGAACGGCGTAATGGCCGTTATTTTGCGTTATTAGACCGAATGCGTCACATTTGAAAGCTAATCACGTCAAGCCGATTGCAGCTAAACCTATACCATGTCCAACGAAAATGTAGTCCGAAAAACTTAGTTTTCAGCAGTCTATGATTTTTTTCGCAGAGATTATCGAGAACAAGTGCGTTAACGAGAAACACCCCATGTCAAAGGCGATAATTTGACCGCTACTGAGCGATAACTGGAAAACAGTGCGAAATAGAATGTACATTAGTGTCATTCACTAAGGAAGCCGCATACGGGCTTTCGATAGGTGCCAATATCAATGACCTTGAATGACCTTGAACGGCGTAACGACCATTATCCACGATGTTGAACGTGCGAACTCGACCGACTAAAGTTCCTACAAGTTTGACGATCATGTGACTGGCTTGTGTTCTTCAGCTGTGGCGCATCTAAACTGTATAATTCTTCATGCCACGTCGTGTGGCACTGACCTTTGACGTTTTATTAATCTCAATTCACACGATACAGTGTAGAACACGACAGACAGAAGCAGAACAATATATACAGGAAGCAAAAAATAAAGTAAAAATACTAATCTAAAACCGGCTAAGTGATAAACGAATGCTTGCTACACACAAGCACGAAACCGTCCATGAGTCTGAGGCTGAGTGACAGAGTAGTTCTTACACAGCAGTTCAAACTCCTTAGTAGCAGACTGCGAAAACAACAGATTCATTACTGAAGTGTGATGCGCACTTAGCTTCTGTAGGAAACTGAGCTGCCTCAAATCAAAAGCAGAACAAAAGCATAATTAACAGGCAGACTTTCCGTAAAATATTGCACATAATACAGGTTAGACACGCTCTTCATTTTAAAAATTTTATAAAGGGCTACATTTCATGTGGACTGAAGGGTACACAAGTTGGCCTTCGAGATAAGGACAGCTTCGAGCCCATACAGCAATATCGGCAAACAAAACGTATTCAAAAGATGACATAGTACCACACAAGAAGCTGTAGCACCAACACAGCCAAAAATATAATTAAACGCCCTAAAAACGTAATGCTCTTTGATGCCAAGGAAACCTTCAGCTGGCGTTTAACGTCAAACATAATGCCAAGATATTTTAAGAAGTTACATAAACGTAACGGTGCACCATTCAAAAGAACATCTACACAATTTTTACTATATCCTGGACCACATCTCACCAGGCAAGATTTCTTAACATTAAAAAGCTTATCTAACCATAACATCTCTACCTCACAAATTTTTATCATCGCTTTCAAATCAGTACATGAAGCAGAGATCAAAATAAGATCATCAGCATACATTATTACCCCCAATATATTTGCTTGCAACCTGACAACCATAACCAGAACACTTCAGATTGGTAATAATATCATTCACATATACTGCAACAAGTACAGGGGAGAGGATACCACCCTGACACACACCAGTACGGAGTTGAACAAGTTTCGAGAGGCAGTGACCCCATTTGACACAGGCAAACACCTTCCCATACCAGTCAGCTAACAATCTAATAAAACACACAGGGACCTGACGTTTCATTAACTTCAGAAAAAGTGCATAATGGTTAACGTTATCAAAGGCCTTGGCCATGTCCAACGAGGCAATAGAGACTGTAGAACAATTACTAGTAACATACTCCACCGTATTACAAAGCACTGACAGAGCATCATTGCTGCCAACCTTATACTTAAAACCACACTGAAGATCAGAGGTTACAAAATATGAGCCAAAACGAGACAGAAAACAATTCTGAAAGATTTTAGACAAAACCGGACTAATAGTAATAGCTCGGTAGTTATCCATATTAGTGCCATCCAAGTTATTGTCCTTTAACAGTGGTATAGTAATGCCGATGCCAAAGTCTGATGGGACATAGCTGTGTTTTATAATAGCATTAAAAGTGCCTGGAGATGTAGCGAAATTGAATGGTGGCAATTCAACACATGACCAGCCATTACACCATCAATGCCAGGGGCTTTTCCAACTTTCAGCTTAGCAGTGGTCATCTGAACAGTATTACAGTCAAACAAACAGCTACTGTTATCAGCAGAGCCAGTATAGTTTACAAACTTATTAATGAATTCAAGTTTGAGCCTATCATTGTGAACAGCAGAACTGTGATGGTACACAGAAGCACGGTTGTCAGCAAAATGTGCAAATGCATTTGCAATGTCAGCATTGTCAGTAAAACCACCAACAGAAGCACACTGGTTCGTTCTACGTTTAAACTTACTATTCCAACTTCTCCAAAAACCAGTATTATATTTGTGCATAAGACAGTTATTCAGCTGATTAGATATCTCGTAGCTTGTGTCACGCTGGTGATAAGATACTGAGCTTTACAAGTACGCTTTCGATTGTAGATGTCACCAGACATGGGCGACCAGAAGCTATCCACAGCTTATGAGATTTAATACTATTGGATTCAATACTTGGCCTCAAGTTCATCAAGTTCTAAGTCCCACCAGTACTTATAAAACCCCACTTTTCTACGAGGGCATTAGAGGTTTTACGTTTATGCGCTATATAAATTTACGTTGACATTGACATTGAGAGATGCACAGGGCATGAGCAGCTGTAAGGGCAGCCACAATTGACGAACAGGACGAACAAGACAAACAACGGAACACGGAGTCGTTGGACTCACCGTCGGAGTGCATTGTCAATGAGACCGAATAATAACCCGCACACACGTGGGCTACGTGTAAAACGCGTGACATGACAGGTCCCATACAACAACACGATGCTGTTTTGAGCTTTTTATTGTACCGTCTGTCCCTGTCGAACTGTCGGCGACTATGTCGGCGACTGTATCAACGGTCGTTCATAACGGTCGGCTCCAACGTCAGCAAATGCAGAACACATATACGTTACTGTATACAGTAGAAGGCCTACGTGCATGATTTGATACGTCACGCAGTTCGTTCGCTATTAATTCCGCTCTCGCACGTTCGGTCAGAGCAATATGCGTCACGGCGACACTTTGTGGAAGCGTTATTATTAAAGCACTGCATTGTACTTATTTTCCTTATATATTTTTCCGTACAGTACAATGTCGACATGATTTGCACCGCAAAACGCGCAGTTAAATTAAACACGTCAAAAAAGCTATACCGCCATTTTAGTTTTTACAGCTTCTCACGGCCAGTTTTTTAGGGAGCGACAATTTTCACCGCCTTATTCTCAGAGTTTGGGAGCGACCTACACCAAATTTTGGGATGACGTTTCAATCATAGGCACTCCCAATGCTCGTTTAAGATTTTCGATATGATGTTTTATTTCGAAATCAAAGCTCCTCAAAATCGACTGGGGTCAAAAATTGAGGCCAAATTTTGCACTTTTGACTGTGTAAAATTTAGGAGAGGGATGATCGAAATGAACAATTTTACCAGTTCAGCCGAGGATCAAACCTCTTATATACTTTGACAGGGTGCGGCTTTGCCGTCTGGGAGATTAGAGTCTAGATGTAAGAAAAGACAGCAGCAAAACCTAAGGCCTTCGACACACGTCGGCTGGCCTAGATATAGAACATCAACAGAAGCCATGTATAGTTTTCAAAGCTATAACCAAACTTAAAAAAAACCTGGTGGAGCTGGACCTTATGGCCTACCCTCAAAAATTTTTTTTTAAATTGTCCACTTTATTACGTATCCATTGTCTATAATTTACAATATTTCTCTACAGACTGGTTCATTACCGTCAATTATAGAAATGCGCTGTTGTAACTCCGGTTTTCAAAAAACGGGTCACCATCAGATCTAGCAAATTATCGACTTATATCGTTAACATGCATTGCATGTGAATTACTCGAGTCGTGCTCTCCTATTTTGTAAGGGAGAAAATAATTACCAAACATCAACATGGCTTCCTAAGTAAGAGATCTACCTCATCCCATCTCTTAGAGTGCAGCCTTGATTGGGCAATTGCCTTTAATGCAAAAAGCCAGTCATTTACTTGGACTATGCCAAAGCATTTGATTCTGTTGTTCATAACAAGTTGCTGTACAAATTACCCTGCTATGGTGTTTGTGATATGGTGTTAGATTGGCTCAAGGATTTTTTGAGTGCACGTATGCAGTGTGTGAGAACTGAATCTAGTCTATCTAGATATTGTGCTGTTACTAGTGGAGTTTCACAGCGAAGTGTTCTGGGATCTGTATTATTTGTACTGTTTATTAATGATATTGTAAATTAGCATATACTGAAAATTCTGCCACAATTAAATTGTTTGCTGATGACATAAAATATTATACGGTAATTTCTGATGAGTTTTCGGCTGCCAGAATGCAGAGTTGTTTGGATTACATACACAACTGGTTTTCCCACTGGCAATTAAAACTGTCGCCAACAGAATGTACAGTGATGCATCTAAATAGTTTAAGGAAAAAGAATGAACATTTGACAGTTGATGCTGTGCATAGTATATGTGGTTATACATTACCTGTTGTGTCTACAGTAACTGAGCTTGGTGTCAGCTATGACAACAAATTTAGTTTCAGGCCACATATAAACAGTATTGTATTTAAAGCTTCTAAACTTATTCTTAAATGTTATGTTACACGTGATTGTGATACACTACGCAAAGCATTTTGTGCGTTTGTCCGCCCAGTTTTGGAGTTTTCTTTCGAAATATGGAATCCTTATTTTATGATTATTAAGAAAATTGAAAACGACCAAAGACGCTTCACTAAAGCCATCTTTCCTAAGCTCTCATACAGCGAAAGCTTTGGTAAGACTACATTTACCAACTTTGGAGATGCGACGATTAATGGCGGACTTAACTACTTGCTACAAATTGTTAAATGGTTTAATTGATATTGATTCTACCAACTTTCTCGTTGCTTCTACTAACACACAGACTAGAGGAAATAGTTGTAAGCTAAAGAAAAATCATATACTGAATATTCTTGATGCTAGTATGTTCCATAATCCAGTCATAAACTTGTGGAATAAACTGCCAGACCGTGTTGTGTTAGCCGCCAGTATTTCGAGTTTTAAGCGGCGATTGTCGAGTTTCGTGGTGAATGTTGGGTTTGAACATTTTTCTGTCAACTAGATTTTTTCTCTCTCTTAGGTATTGTCATTTGTTGCTTTTACTAACATTGTTTTTATGGGCACCTGCTAGCGGAGGTTGCATCCTCCCTTGGTGTCCCGTCCAGTGTTTATTGCATTTCTGGACAAATAAATTGATTGATTGATTGAGTGATAGATAAGAATGTAAGCTATCGAATGTCGTCGCTGCCGGTTACCGCGGATGATATTAATAAGTGTCGTTTCACACAGCAGCTGCTGGATTACTTTTCGGGTTTATTTTGTCGGAAATGTAGTATATCGCTTGCGAATCAATAAACCACGAATGGAAGTCATGCGTAGATCATTATTATTTTCTACTATCGTATTCTACCGTAATTGATAATTTACTGCCGCATAGCCTACTACTGTTGACCGTAGGCGTAGCCAGGATTTTCGCTGTGGGGTGCACTCATAAGCGTCATCTGGGTCTGGGCTGAAAATAAGAAGTATAAGATGTGCCGATATGAACCTTTGTCACTTCACTTTCCACCTTTTCTATTATTTCCTAATATTCTGACGATCTTTTTTGGTCGTCATCCTCTTAGATATGTTGCATTAAGCATGCAAACTGGCACAAACTGTCCCATAAATTTAACTACTCCCGCAAAAAATTAAGTTCTCGCCCTGCACCTACACCCCATACACTCCCTGGCTACGCCTATGCCGTTGACGTATATTAAGGACGCTAATACCTATCAAACGGTATAAGACAAACCTGTCGGCGCCGTTGTGGCATGTCTCAGTGTCTGGGGACCTCTACGAACGACCTGATCGACTTACTTACTTAGATGAGTGCCAGTTAATTGTGCAGTGGTCGTGGACAGCCGCGGTGGAGGCCAGAACACTACAGTCGTCGAGCGGGATATAAATGCTAAGTTTATATTTCATCAAAAAAATGTCGAAAAGTGTAGTTGTCATAAACAGATTCCCTGTGGTCTATAACTCGGAGCCTTAATAAATGACTGCGGAATCCTCTCTCACGGTCTTACTGTAGAGAGCGCACGTCACAGTTATGACAAATTGACCTTTGACCTTGATAGATGGCGGCGCGCAGCGTCTTTGCTCCTCAGGTCACACTTTTGTTGTTACTGTTACCTTTAAACACAGAAACGGTACGCAAATTGTGGTGACGTGCGTCTGCGAAGTAAATCAAAGAATAAAGAGGCCATTACGACTGCGGTTCTACAGTGCAGCGAAAAGTGTTTTCCAACGTGGCATGGGCCTTCTGCGGCCGCGATGAAGCGACCAAGCCCGGCGCGGCGGCTTTAATTGACTTCCACGCTGTCCGTCCGGATGCATTAGGACTCGCGTGTCGGCGTGTATCGGAACAATGAATGCGGATTACTTGGCGAAATCGTTCGCTTTTCCCCGCAATATCGAAGATGCCGCTCGCATCAGTCCACTGGGCGACTTATTACGTGACGGACGATGACGTCGGGACCTATCCATCCAGTGTCGGCTGTCGCGGGATACCGACCGAGGGCGACCGACGCTGAAGTGGGCAAAAACGATCTAAAACGCATTCGTCTTCTCTCCGTCGACCTCAATTGCCGGTGCCGAATAGTCGCTTTGGCCCGTGAAATATCGCTATAACGCGTCTGTCGTGTTGAGCAAATGTTTTCACGCTACACTGCAGAAGCCATAAAAATAGGGACGACCGCAGCAGCCGAATGCTGGGAGATTGTTTGTCACGAAACGCTGTAGCTGTATGTTGCGGCACGTATACAATCTCATGCGCAATGATGTCTATTGGATTAATGTAGAAGCCGAACAGTCACCATTGCTAATCGTTATCCATTTGACACATCCTAGGTTTATAAAAAAAGTTTAAATAAGTTGGATATCACGATCGAAGAATACAGTACTTGACTAAAATTAGACCAAAGTACATTTTAAAAAACCAGACCCCTGTTGTTACATTTTCAAACTAGAAAAGGTGGCAATTAGTGATGCACTGCCACATGAGGCCGACCCTCGCACCAGTTCTTTAATTACGAGGCCCATAATATCAGCATTTTAGCCGCAACCTCCGCAGACCGCACCCAAGCACCAAATTTCAGCAAAATATGACAATTTGCAGCTGAGTTAATGACTGAACAAATTTCTTGGCCCGTTTTCAATGGGCAATTTACCAGCTTCTTGTTCTAAGAGGTGGGTGGACCGAAGTAGAGGGCCTACGAAATTTGGGATAAAAACATAGCCTGCTTTCGCGATGCACGTTTTCATTATTCTTACAAACCGGTATTTTGTCTGTACTTCTATATTTCAAGACCAGAGCACCTCAGATGGGACTGGGCTGAAAATTTAGGCCAAGTTTCGCACTTTTTGCCCCTCCTGTAAACATAAAGGGAGGAATGGGCGAAATGTCAGTTTTTAGCTTAGCTGGCTGAGCTGAAAATATTACCGGTCAAAAGCTGTTTGTGTGTGTGTCTGTTAACCAGGGTGGCACAAATCATAACCGCAGATACGCGTAGAGACTTGTAATCCTGCATGCACAGACCTACTGATGAACCCTGATCACGTAACAAAACCTAGGTCAGCCTGACCTAGTTTACTGGGTTTGTAGGTCATCTTGCTTATAAAGCTGTGCTGCCAGTTGAGCGTCAGAGCCCATGGGCTGCTAGCTGAAGCTTATAATCTAGGACCAAACCAGTGATATACTTTTGGCGGGCCCGCTGCGCGGCTGGAAAATAAAATTTTAATTTTGGTGCAATTTGGGCGTCGTCCGCCATCTCGGAATTGACCGAACGTTGACTTTAACCATTATGTAGCTTCAGCCTACCCATAATGCATGCATATACCAAATAAATTTACGGCTGAGTCATTAATGACTTAACTAATTTTTCGACCAGTTTTCAGGGGGCGATTTCGTAGCCCTTCAAAGAGCACGATGCAAATACGGTGAAAGGGCGTTTTCCGTGCTGTACACCGACTGTCGACCGAACTAAAACTCTCGTGTTCGACCGTTTCTTTCAAAAGACATCTGAAGGCGTTTTTATTCCGTGTCACCTATAACTAGGAACACTTGATTATATTGTATTGTATTGCAATTATTCTCTACACGCATGCACGTTTGGTAAAACGCTCAACTCTCGTACGGATTGCAATGCCGTTTAATGATGGCGCCGTTATTGCTGACATGCAACCTGTCAGTGTTCATCATTTCGGTGCTGTAATATGAGCGGTATTCCGTTCGAACGATTTCGTATTTTCAACACGTACTACGGTTGTTATGTGTGACGTTAGCAGCAGCAGCAGCAGCAGCAGGCAGCTAATATTCATACTGAACTTCCGCACACCAAGTCGAGCTTGATGCGGCCAGGCGGCGGATGCGTGCTGGATTAATTCCACGAAGACGCACAGGTGTTCGTGCGAACTGTTTGTGCCGAGAAATCGGTCGTGCGGACACTTTGCATTTTTGAGCCACCCTTTAGGGGGCTAAGGGACAACGTACGATGTTCATCTTCGGATCATTGGAAAGCGCGTGGTGCACTTCCTATTAGTGTTAATTGAACTTTTTTCGCTAGGTGTTACGGCTAAGTCGCTACGAGCAAAAAGAGATCGAAAATCGGCGATTTCGCTCCAACGCGTCAGTTTGATCCAAAATTTCGGGTACAAGGGGTCGCGACCCACCAATCATTTTCAAACGAATAGTTAGGCCAATGAATGCCTTACAACTTTGCCGCTGACAGTTTTCACACAAAGAAACTTTGTACCAGACTTTCTTCAAGCGAAGTGCGATTTTAGACGAAAATCGGCCGTTTTGCGTTTTTGAGACCCTTTTTGGGAGACTTAGGGGCAACGTAGGATGATTATCTTAGGCTCATTGGAAAGCGCGTAGTGGACTTCCTATTAGTGTTAATTGAACTTTTTTCGCTGGGTGTTACAGCTGAGGAGCTACGGGCGAATATCGGTTGAAAATCGGTGGTTTCGCTCTAACGGGGGCCAGTTGACCAAAAATTTCACGTAGAACGGGTCGCCCCCACCAACCATTCTGCTTTTCAGAAAACTGGGCTAAATGTTCTTTCGTATGGTATAAAATATAGACAGATCTTTCTTCTGTTTTGTCACAATCCATGCGTTAGACGGACAGACAGACTGACAGACGAACAGACGGACGGACGGACAGTTTTCTCATTGCTATACCGCGTCTGCATTCCATGCAGCGCGGTAAAAATTAGCCCAGATTTCTTTAAAAAACAGATAAAGAAACCAAGTTTAAACCTCCAAATACCTCCAAAATTAACGCCTAAATGCTGCAGAGTGACGTAAAACAGTCAAATGATCATTTGTCGTCGTCAACGCCGTAGGATAATAGCCTTATTTTGCTTTTTCTCACCGAATTCGATAGCTTTGGGCCCATTATGTCACAGTGGTTGAAGATAGACCTATAATGTCCGTAAAATATTGTCTCCTAGTTCCAGTCTTCTACTTTTGGCCAAAACTAACGCACCCTGCAGTGCGGTCTCTCTGCGATAGCTGAGCATCATATTATCCTAATAAGTGAATTGATATCGCTGTGCATTGTCCATTATACAACGTCCACAATTCCGTCGTCCGCTGAAGTAACGATTAAACGCCGTTGTTTGCCTTTTTGCGACAACACAGGTGAACTGCAGCCGGACGTTAAGCCCGCGACACACGAGTACACGACTCAACAATGTCGGTCGTCATTTTGGTGACCGACAATGTCAGCCGACAATGTTGGCATCCCAGACACACGGCCCGACATTGTCGGCCGACAAAATAACGTCAGACTGACGACGGGCCGGGTCGTGTGTCACGGCCCTTAACGGCATTGATTTGCTGTCAACACGCGCTTGATATGATCGGTGAATGTGTGTGACGTCAAGAAGCAATGACAGCAGCAGCAGCATCCAGCATCCCGACTGTTGACAAGCGCAGCTTTGCCGCGAAGATGTCGTCACTTGACGCATCTGGATAAACGCCTGCGGCCCCGCCGTGAGACGGCGGCCGGCCGAGCGGCGCAGACGGCCCGGCTCGTCTGCCGCATCCTATTAAATCGATGAGACGCCAACCTAGCGCGATGTCGCCGGCCGGTTAGCGCGCCTGCCGCCCAAATAGATTGACCTCATTCAACATACGTCGACTGCGACAGAGACCGTTGCGCATGACGAAGAAGGTTCAGCCGGCAGCCGCCGGTCGTCGCGGCCGTTCTCGGTCATCGTCGGCAATTGCTTCGTTCAATCAGCCGACAACTCCCGCCTCTCGTCTACATACGGACAGTCCGGTCCGGTCACTTCGCCGCTCGACCGACCGGAAATCGATTGTTGCTGATGGAGCATGCGCGCGACGCGCATGTTCAAGTGCCGGTCGACCGCTGCCGACTTCGACGACTGTACAGTACGAGAGGACAAGTTCGTCGACGAGTACATTTGTAGCGCCGACGGTCGGCGAACAAAGTGCGACAAATACCGATTCTCGCGGAAAGCACAGACTGCATTAGTTGGCGACGCCATATGCTGCCTGACGAAGGGTCTCGTGAGCAGAGGGAGTTGGTCGTCCGTACAGATGCACGCCCACCCATACACTGAACGACACGCCACATTGCTTGTTTTTAGTTTCTTAACAAGATCACAACTTGGTTTTGCAGGCGTAATAGGCCAACTTTAAGTATCGGCGACAATGGTGCTTGTTTTCTCCTGTTAGTCGTGGAGTCATGCCGATTGACCAAACTTGCGAAGATGGCCTTCTACGACTAGTCTACATTTCATACTCAGGACAACGACAAATTGGTCGTACTTGATGTCTTAATTGTCTCCATATCAGATGATGTAAGCAAGAACCTGTGATTAACTTCGCAAAGTCACTTCCATTAAGCACCGATAAATAGAAAACTTTATTTTATTGATTGTAATGCGGACAGCTTGAACGACGTGGCAATGAAATAAATCTGCCAGTCAACGCTATAAGCTGGTCGTGTGTCGATCACATACAGGGTGGGCCAAAAACTGAACCAATTTTTAATTTTATAACTCCCGTATATGATTATGTAGAAAGGCGATCCATACATTAAAATCGCTTGATGTTTTGAATTTTATTCAAGTTTAGTATTCTTTGCATAAGTGCAGCGAAATTACACTACGCTAAAAATAACAATTCACCGTTTATGTGCTCTCATGTATCAGAGTTAATCGTCTACTCTAAACATCAGTCCAGTTGATTTATTACTCTGTGGAGCTTGCAGCAGAAATTCTGTCATTAAAAATCTGAAACCTTGATCGTTCGAAGCATGTTCTGATTTCAATAAGTCAGGATACAAAAAGGGAGGCCAGACATACTGTTATAATGAGCGGCTATGGTGATAATGGCACAAAGTAGACGTGCTGAACTGGTTTCGACATACAGATTGTAAATTTTGAGGGAACAATGTACATGTACAATAATTGAACGTAACTTTTAACTACATTGGCATTTTTATGGTTTCTCAACACTTGCGCAGAAAAATATTTAAATGTGGTGACATTCAAAATATCAGTCTTATACTCTTGATGAAAAAATGAACATTTTGATATATAGAACATCTTTCTGTGCCATCATATACAGGAGTTATAAATTTCTAAAAATGGTCCGTTTTTTGCTTCCCGTGTATATTTTGCCTCCGTCATATTGTAAATCCGCACTGCAGTCTGTCTTCCTGGACATGTAGTTGGTTGACGTGGCGTCAATACATGATCTGAGTCAATGGCACTTTAACGTACGCACAGAACTTACGACTAGTCGATGTGCGCATGAAGAAATAACGAAGAATCGTAGGCACAGTCTAAAACTATATTCGTTACAAATCAGTCGGTGACGCGTGCACTGTTAATCACTGTTTCGCATTAAACAAGAAAATATAGCGTTCTTATATGGCTGACACAAAATACGACCTTTCCTGTAATTTAAATATTGCTTTTACCGTTAGCATCTTTCAACCTTGATATTTAACCGTTTAACTTCCAAAGATTACCGTCTTTTCGTTGGAATTAACACACTCACCGAGCAAGTCCAGTTCGTCTGGATGCCACTTAGCTGCCTCGGTGCGTCTGTCGGATATTCAACGTTGACTTATCTTCGACCATTCACCTATTAAGCGGGCAGTTTTTGGTATGTTTAATATTTTGGGTGCACCATTGCCACCGAGTTTGGAACTATCTGACCATACATTTATCAGTTGTGATGCATTTTGTGTCTGGACTTTGTGTGGCCTGGTAACCATGAACTTTGACCTTTTGATGATATCGCAAGTTACACTTGCTGTGGACAATTTGTTTAGCAAAATTAAAATTTCTATGTTTATTTTTTTCTCGAACGATAAATCCTGGTGTTACACACAGACGTAGCAATATTGTTGACCTTGTGACCTTGACCTTTGACCTTCTGTTTTACACTGTTTATCGCTGTTGGCGCGCCAGCTGCTCCACATTTCTACCTAGTGTACAGTGTGTATGCCTCAGCTGGCTGAGCTAATAGTATAGCCGGTCGCAAGCTGTTTGTCTGTGTGTCTGTGTTTACCAGAATTAGCACAAATCATAACCGCAACACATAGATACTTGCAATCCTGAATGGGGATTAGAATATTTCATTCCCGGACATTTTCTTGGGACAGTTCGTCCTCGGACATTCCACGCAGACAGTTACACCTCCAAATTTGCCTCCCTGCCAGGTGAGTCTCACAGCACATGGGCTCGGTTTGAGAGTCGGCAGCCGCTTGGCGCTGTTCTTCTGCATTCGTCAGATGAACCGAGTGAACTCTGACATAATGACAGCACCATAAACATTATCATGAGTATTATTATCATTAGTAATAGTAGTAGTAGTAGTAGTAGTAGTAGTAGTAGTAGTAGTAGTAGTAGTAGTAGTAGTAGTAGTAGTAGTAGTAGTAGTAGTAG
>Ga0049105_1000106_pt1 | contig 18948 bp, 10 predicted proteins | sample WorMetvaBAHAMAS1_FD_61260 | JGI IMG/M metagenome (GOLD analysis project Ga0049105, IMG submission 61260) | Worm MetaG Olavius vacuus BAHAMAS.1 | ecosystem: Host-associated > Annelida > Digestive system > Unclassified | place: Germany: Marburg | collected 2013-04-09
TAGCAGCTGCTGATTGCTTACTTTCTCGGTAACATGTGTGCCAAACATTATGAAAATCCGACAATGCTTTCTCGAGTTACAGCTAAAAATGTCGGGGATGTTTTTTTGAGACACACTGTATAAATTAATCATTTCAGATATATTAGCCACAAAATTTGTTGATATTGTTTAGCACTTGTGTAAAATTCCACTTAAAAATTCACACACTGCTGAAATATCAACAACAGTTGAAGGGGTTGTTTTTCAGACTCGCCCTGTAATGTATACAGCTACTTTTTTCGACTTCCATATCATTTAGTTAGCAGCACACTCATGAACTCAAGTTAACAACAGATTTTTACTTCTCGAGTAATTTATCTATACTTCAATAACAACTACCTATACACACTACACGTCAAAGGCACTTCACAGTTGAACACGATGTTCAGACCGTCAAAAATGCGGTCACCTTCTCATTCGATGATTGCTGTTGATTACAAGGTTTTATGTCTGATGATAGACTTTTACTGCGTCAGAATCATAAACAATATCGTATATCGTCGTATCAGTCTTGTTAAAAAGCTTATAAATTTTGCGTTTAGCACCCTCGCTTCGTTTGGATGCAATTTGAACCGAATCTAAACCGATGTTGCGATGTGTTGATTACGTAACTGGCCGCTATAGTGCTATCCTATCGTAGTTGAGATCTATGCAGTACGATGATAATTGCAGACTGTCGGTGCTTATTTATCTAAGAAGAACAGGTTCTGGAACGCCGGTGCTGTCGGCAATGGCGGAGGTGCAGCTGGTCACTAGTCGGGTAGTAAGTAGGCCTAGGTGTGTGGTAATCGACCCAAGCGCATGTGGTTCAGTGTGATTGAAGAACAGTATATTGGTGATAGACGTTGTTGGTTGTCTCCAGTAGATGTCACCAGGTGCCCGTTGACGCCACATTTCGAACTCGAAGGTTGATTCACCACAACCTCAACATCAGGTTCAGGTTCAGACTTAATGAATGTGTTAATTTGTCACACTACCTTGGATTTTGTAGATTACTTTACTAATACTAGTTTTATACGTGTTTTTTTCTTGTCACTCATTGTAGCCTACGTATTTGTATGTATGTTGATGTTGATGTTGATATCAATGGTTTGCTTTTGCCAGACCTAAATAAAGAAACTACTTACTTACTTACTTAACTTGGGCAACTGTTATTGCATTCTACGTATGCTTTGTTGTCCTGTTCAACGTATTTTTGTATAACTCGATCTAAACAAAAGTAAACGGAAACGGATGTTCGATAATTACACTCCTGCATTTTTCGAAATGGAACCCATCTCTGAGAAAATGGCACATGACCCGCTAAAATAGGCCGGGAAATTGGTTAAAACATCGATAACTCAACCGGGCATTGTCCGGTTTAGCTGAAATTCGGTAGGCTGGTGCACTGCAGGCTTCGTGCGACTGTAGGGACGGGTGGCTTCCAGTGGCAATGCATCGCTAATTTGCCAGCCAAGAACCGCGGCGCCTTTAGAGCGCCTTCAGGGCACAAATCTTTCAAAAGACGTCTGAAGAAGGTTGATATGTACAACGTCATTTAACACTGAAATAATTTTTGTATTTTTCTGTTTGGACTGATATGCTGCTTTGTATTAGTTTTGACTTTTATCTCATTTTTGTTTGTTGTGTTCCTCTGACAGTATAAATGGCCCTCGTTTCGGGTTCTTCTGTCGTTGATTTAAAAAAATAAATAAATTGACATTTGCGTTTACATTACATTTACATTTTCTTGTTTGCAATTTGTATTGCTGACTTCATGACGTTCAACAGTCTTAAAATGCGTGCGACAGTTGTGTACTATTTTGTAGTTCTTTTCTTTTCGTGGCGCTGTGTAGTGTCTGCCTCTCTGTCTGTATTTCTGTGTCATCCCTCTACATTGTCTGCCAACTCTTCTTTGGTAAAATAAAGTTTATTGTGCATCTTACTGCACAAAAACAGGTGTTGCTCGCAGTTGACTGCAGGATGGGTTGGATCGACGTCGACGACTAAGCCGTTACGTCGTAAACACTTTGTCAGTCTGGCGAAGAAGTTAAACATCATACAACACTGGCGCCGCGCGCCGGGCACCTGTTAGGACGTCACGTGACCCTTCCTGTCGTTATTGAGTTGTGCCTGGGCGGACCGCGCAGCAACAGGTTGGCCTGGAAACCTGTTGCTGGCGCCAGTTGCCGCTCATTCATCATCATCATTATCGCACGCCGACGACGGCCGTAGAAACAATATTAGGTATATAACCGATTCCACAGATAGACGACTTGCACAGTTTTTAAACGCTGTGGACGCAGGCAACATCGTTCTGTGACGACTTTAGCAGTACAAATGAATCGATCGACTTCAGCAAATTTCTTCTAATTGACGTTTGACATTTCAGCAAACACTTCAGCTGTTAGTATGTGATAATGTTTATAGATTGATGTCTTCTGCGAGTTGTGTTATTTCTTCTTTTTAAACGGCAATTAGGGCCTAGTAGTGCAGTTTGTGCACCTTGTTGTAACTGTGCAAAAATCGTTACTTTTTATCAAGTATTTGCCATTTATAGCAGACTAACAAAGTACCAGAATATTCGTAAATAAAAACTAAGAAACCTTTTGAATATTAGTGGAAAATTGCGTTTTCGTAAAGACACATTGTCACTTATCAGAGAATGCAGTTTCGTCTGCGATGGTAAAGACTACCGTAGATATACTAGCTAATGTAATTGTGGAATTTACTGTGATTCCCAGATACACGCCAGCTTTCGTGCACTCGACTTGACCAGAAAGAAACCGACGTCAAATGTTGACAATTTTGCATTAATTTACTTCCCTAGACTTCTTACACTGGCTAGTTTACTTTTTACGCCGCCCGACGTATTTAATCGGAAGGCCTTATGGACAGCTGATGAACTTTCTTTTTTAACCTGAACTCGGCTCTCGGCGGCCGCACCGATCAAATGTATACCAAAGGTTCGGCCGTAGCCGTAATACATTTTCACTCAATAAATCTCATCTAACCTCCTCTGATTTCACAGGGGGAAAGTGCTAAATTTGGCCTCAATTCTTTGACATTTTTGAGCCGCCCACGTTTCGAAATGCAGCAAGACATCTGAAATCTAAAACAAACTTAGTTATCATCGATGATGGTTCCATGTCCTCCCCAAACTTGGTACAGTTCGGCCCACGCGCCCCTTAAAACTGCCCGGAGGCAAGTCCATCCCCCTTAAAATCGACCTCGAAAATGTGGTAACTCATGAATAACTCACTACGCGGATTGTTCGATTTCGCTCAAATTTTGTAGAGTTTGATCACGTGACCCCCACGTTCGAGGTCAAATGTCAGAGGTCAAGGTCATAGCATGAATACGTCGTCTGATCACCAAGTTATTTCTCTTTTTATGAAATCGGGGTCGGTGAATGTAATGGCGATGTCGAAATTTTGATCGGAAGCTGTGAAATAGCAGTTTGTGCGAATGCGCAGTACACAATGGACAAAAACAGGCCAGAAAGACTGGCGCGACGTCGAGCTACCTAAAGTTGCAATGCATTTGCAATAGCCACATTGTCTAGTTGATTTTTTTGCTGCTTGACAGTTTTATCGATAAGTTTACTAATGAAGTTAGGCCTATCTCAGTTTATTTATTTTCGCGTTTTGCTACTGTTCATTTAAATTGACATTTCGTATATAGGCTAACAACAACTTATCACTGTTGCTAATGAATTACGTTATTTTTGCATGGCAGATGAATTAAAGCAACGAAAAACTCTACTACCTCATTCACGCAGGTTGTCATTAAATTTAGGCACAAAAACTTAAAACTAGCTTGGACGTATTCAGGTCGTAAAATCTTGGGCCATGAAGGACCACCCACTCACCTACCTTACTCTCATATCCATGCAAACAAACAGCCCATGGGCTCTGACGCTCAACTGTCAGAGGGATTTCCAGGGGAATTGTCAGGGAACAAATTGTCTATGGCAATGTGGGGGACTGTCGGGGGAATGATTGGAGGAGAATGTCGGGGGAATGTCTAGGGCAAACATCTGGGGGTAATGTCAATATCTCCATGCAGGATTACAAGTATCTGCATGCAGCAGTTACGAGTATGACTCGTGCCACCCTGGTTAACACACAGACACACACACAAGACAGCTTTTGACTGGCTATACTATATAAGCTCAGCCAGCTAAGCGGAACACTGGGATTCCTGCTGTTTTACCTTCTGTTTCTTACTGGCACGCTACAGACGTGAGCGACATTACTACTGCTTGGAAAGTGAAAACAGTAGTAATGTCACGGACGTTTGTAGCGTGCCAGCTGTCGATAAATTACAGGTGTAGTAAGTACCTTGTTACAGAGAAGCAGAAGGATGGAGAAGGGAAACATGCGTTTGAGGTCGACATTCTCCTTGCAGTATGGACACATCTGCTTTAATGTCAGCCTAGAATACTGATAAACCAAACCCAAAAAAGAAGTTGTCGCGGGCGCAGGCAATACTTCCGTTGTGTTGTGGTTGCAATGTGTGTGGTAACCGCTAAGTAAAAATGTAGGTAATCTTTACTTCACAACTTAGTGCACTGTGTTAAATTGAAATGTGCAACGTGTGACGTCAACAAGGAGTCCAACAACTTGCTGTACTCACAAACGCAATTCACACTTTCATTTTAATTGACATTTCGTATGTAACAACAACTTGTCACTGTTGCTAATGAATTACGTTATTTTTGCATGGCAGATGAATTAAAGCTACCAAGTACCAACTATCATAAATATGGCAAGCAAAACCATACCATTAATTGCCTTAACACAAACGAAGTTACACGTGGAATGAACATCAGTTAACGTTACTAATACTGTGAGAATTTAAAAGCGTTGTATAAATAGCGATAATGATGACAATGCTGCTATTCTGATTTCCACAGTGCTAGTAAGCTAATGTCATAGACAGTCCACGGCAACTTCAATCTCTGAGTACAGCAGAACTGTAGCTTACTCTGTGACAGCCTGCACAGACATGAACAGTTGAACTTTCTGCACAGATATGGAAGTCTTTCCATATTACGGTCGGTGGCCGAAGTGAACAGTCACACCACTGCAGTAATTAACCCAGTCCACTTAAAACTATAGCTGTAAATAACATGCTGATCCATGATACCCGCTGCTGTGATTGAATCATTAGATCTCCAATAATAAATCAGACAGTTACTGCCACTCGGCCCGCACTATAGATGTCTTTTACTATGGAGAAAACACAGACGTGGCAGTCTGCATCAAACACTACAGCAAAGAGCACAGTTCTGTCTATGACAACCACTACATGTAGTGCCGACTGACAACAATAACAGACTACATTCACCATTACAAGTCACTACTTAACTTTTGTGAAAGATGCCTTCTTATTGAGCAACACAACATCATTCACTATTATACTGTATCTGAAAATATGCATCATTAAGACACAAGCATGAAAGTTCTGATTGTAAACCACCTCAGTGGTTTACCATCAGAACTGTCTGTATTTAACCAATTTATGCCAATATGATACATCAACCTTTGATGGGTGGGCTGCTAGTTTTATACAGCGCAGAGGGGCCTGGTGGTGGGAGGGCATTGCACCTAGCCTCTTCCTTACTGCAGTACGGTAAATGCAACCTGTTAACAGCCAGTGTACAAACTCTGTATTAACAGTTCTATGGCACAGATATGTTAACAATTAAACGAGTATTTGTTAGTAAAATATTTGTCAGAATACCAACAAACTACAGATAAATATGGCTGAATTTTACAATGAAACAAGCAGCCAATCGGCTGTGATGCTCAGCTCAGCTGGCACAGGAGGGAACTGTCTGGGAGAAATTTTTCAACGGAGGAATGTAAAGGATGAATATTATTGTCATTAGTATCTTTCAGCATTAGTTCAGCAAGCAAAACGCCAAAATTAAAGGCGCCAAAATAATGTTAGATCCAGGAGCCGGAGCCAAAATTATCGGTTTTACAGTACTCAGACGTCAAGTGAAGTTGGTCAGTTCCTGTGTTAGCTGCTGTTAGCAGCACTTTCAGCACACACACACAGACAGAGAGACACAGAGCTTATCTTGTTTCTGATAAGACTGATAAGGTTACAACCAATACAATGCAAGACCACTAAAATACAATCTAATGGTCACAATAATCAACACGGAGGTACTCTCCTTAATTTTTACACTGATCTGTTCAGACTGTCTTTCCAGCTAACTGCACTGCTACGACATTGACAGAGTAGTGTCAAAATCTACGACAACTTCTACTTTATTTAATAAAAAGGGCTGCAGTTAATAGTTGACTAGCAAAGGGTGGTAATGATATAAATATTTATTACTTAACAGACTGGTCACTTTATTTGGCATTTTTTCAACAGAGAATACAAGAAAAAATCGACGTCAAACCTACAGGTATTGTAATGAATCCATGTTTCAGCAGGTAAGTCTGAAGACAATGTAAAACGGAATGTCATTTCTACCAAATAATATTCCCAGATATTGTACAGAAAATTTATTCTTTTTTTTCTAAATGAAACTCAATATAATTAATCAAAAATTCACACATCATGAAAGGAGGTTTAGGTTTAGTAAGGTTTAACGTCCCACTCGACACATAATAGGCCATTTCGGAGACAAATCTTCCCAGGCAATCAATTGCACTGGTACTGATAATAAAAAGCTAACGAACTAAACAAAACATGCACCCAGAAACCAAAAAATTAACACGAAAAACATGCCCTATCTAACACTAACACTGACAGAAATCTGATAGGAGGCATTATGGCTAAACAATCGATGTATATGGCAATCAGTGCACTGTACAGCATATTGCAATGCAATCAGTAGCAGCAGCCGTCTTCAATATGAGTGAAGTGAAGACAACAACAGACAAAGGGTTAACAAGATCCAATTAACAACACAAACCAAACAAAATGTTTTAGTCAACCGGTTAAAAATTTAAATATGTAACAATAACATTAACAACAGTCCACAAAATACCAAAACAAATAACCCCCAAAACCGCGAGGTTTCAAACGTGAAGATACCGGTAATTTTCACAGTTTATAATATTTTTATTCTCTTTCTGGCTGTGAACACCATAGTTTCTCGTTGCCATTTTGACTGTAAACAAAAGCTGGCTCTACACAGTGAAATTTTGTGTGAATACTGAACTAGTAGTAACTAAATGTATGAGAATGCAGCATACATGAATACAGAAATAAATTACCACAGCAAATACAGCAATTGGTTCAGTACAATGAAATTTTCAGCCACTGCCGAATCCTACATTTGTGTATTTCAATGCAGAATTCCAATAACAAGAAGACTTAACATTACACGAACTGATCCACAGCAAGTGTTAGTTGCAAACAAATGCAGCACTGTTGTTGCTCACGACCCTCGAGAGAACAGCAGTATTCTGACAAAGCTACGCACTCTATGACAATAATTCTAACTCTCACAACAGCCACTCACAAATCGCCTACAAAATATTGCAAATATAATGGAGACAGTGTTGACATTGATGAGACTGTTTCTCGAAGTTTATGCTGGCAAACAGAAAATTATGCTATGTTCAGTTCCCACAGAGTAGTAGTAGTCTGTTCACATGGACGTGTCCTTAAACATCTCTGGCAATACATATGAAATGTCGTCCCATGGATGACGGTACAAACCCTGCTTCAGTCGCTTCTGGTCCAAATAGTGACCTATCACAGCAGCCAGCAGTCAGTCTATCGATGAGAAAACAGTTAGTCACTCTAAATTCAATTACAACCATTACAACAGTGCTGTGTACTGAGAAAGTAAGTCAGCAAGCAATTAAGGTAACTTATACACGGTGCCTCAAAACAAAGTCGAGCACAGCTGATTAGTCACACAAATGTGTTTCATCGGATGTCAAAAGTGCACACAATTATCCACTGAGTGCAACAAAGCTGGCAACATGTTCCAGACCCAGGGTCTGGCAAGAGCAAATGTCAGGCACAGGCTGGCATTCCCCTGACATATATCGATAGTAATTAATATCTTTAATGAAATGCTTAACTGGTACTTGCCAATTCACTGTTAATTCTGTACCATTTACTATACAAATTCATGCTTGCTTAACCAATTTAACTTCAGCAAATTTAAATCAATCATCAGTCTGAATAACATCCTAACGTAAGCTAATTTTAGTACAGTACCAGCAATGCTGACTAAAAAGCAACAAAGACAAGCAGCACATCAGCTGAGAACCTGAGTACTTACCAATGAAACCAATACTTCGACCAAGCACAAACAGTCCATTCAGTGCTCCGATCTCAATGTACTCGTTAGCTTCCTCCCTGCATGCATACGATCACAAGCACATGATATAGCACACAATCACAAGCATTGCAGTGTAACAATGCTATACTAGTGACAACAGCTCAAGAACACCTGGAAATGGCAAAATTTGACCCCCTCCCTAGCAAACTGAACCTGAAACTGATTGCACAAATATCTGTTGCACACTTATGACTTGCTCGGGATGTAAATCTCCGCACGTTATAAATTTTCACTACACAACAGGATACCATAAGATTACATCTGCGAGACGAACCGCTATGCCAAGTTCTGTACAAATCTGGCCACAAAGGGGCTTTGAGAGAAATGGGTTAAATGTAATGTTCATACACACTCGACACACACAGTATACAAACATAATGAGTAGTGGAAGGCTCAAAGTAATAACAAATTAAATGACACAAAACAGTCACATAGAACGTGACTGTGAACTGTTTCACTATTGACACACTGACCTAGTGAAGCAGCCACAGTTGCGCAGCAGGTCTACCATTGCAACACCAATCAAACCATCAACATTCAGGATCAGATTTGGCTTCTACAAACAACAAATATTCCGTAACACATCGGTTCACACTGTACATAAGCTTATTATTGATTAAAGTTAATTCAGCTCTCAATACATACATGTCTAATATAATGTCAGTATAGTCTATTATTTATAATCCCTCATGACTGACTATCAGCCTTTGTTATGAAACACGTCACACTTACCTACGACAGAACAATTCAAACAACTTATCACACATCTGTTTGGAATTAACTGACCACCACTGCTTATTTGTGCCTTAAAAATATACTTACATACTTATTTGCTTACTTACTGTTAGTCAAGTGACAAAGGTGTCAAGTGACAAGTGTGTCAACAAATGACTAGACACACCTTTGACGTCGTGATCTGTTCAACTTGGACGGCATAGTCAATGAGAGGGGTCGACGGAAAGTGCTCCTTGGCGTAGTTCTTCAGAATCACAACACGCATGTCCGGATTATTAATCTGCACATGACACAGCAGTGAAAATAACATCAACAATGAATGCTACTTTTGGCAACAAATAGCTGCATGACAACTGCAATAATAAAAAGCAGCATTACATTCTCGTGAAACTGCACATAAAATTGGTATCTGCATCAAAACAATAACATACCTAACAACTGGCATATGCAAAGTTGATATATCATTAAGATATGAAATAGACAACAGAAATAAAAGTAAAAATATGACTAAAATGTCACGGATCATTACAACATAATTCGCCAACTATGGTTGAGTTAAGTTTAATATATTCCCAGGTGGAATAATGACAGATCCCGAGTTTACAATGACAAGATCAAGCAGTACGGAGCAGAACTGGAAGTTTGAAGTGGTCAGCAGCTACCTGAAACATATACTCCTCAACTGTAACTACAGAAAGACAAATATCATATGTTTTATTGCTTTCATTAAGGACTGACAGGGAAGAAAATGTGCCGATACCTATATCTGCACGCACCAGCATGACAGAACTACTGAGGCATGCAAGTAAGTCATCAGCTTGTATGGTACAGTGGTCGTAAGTATCTACATGTACTAGACAACAGACTGCAAATACAAAAATTACTCTAATGTATGAACCAAATGTATATTTCACCGATTTGACTCTGTGGCCGATGCCCATGATAAGCTGTCCCTTCTTGCGCATGCTGTTGACAAATTCCATTGGAATCATTCCAGCATCGTACGCCTCACTGAACTCTTTAGCAGCTGCATCCAATGCACCACCAAATCGGTCGCCCTACACAAACAAGTTTCAGCAAAGTATGACACCGTCCCAAATACGACAAGTACTTGTTTCTCAGATTTACATGACTTATGCAACACACTTGCCTTCAACCAACTGTGTCTTGTGTTCTCATCTGAAACCTGCTGTCCAATTTCTTTCCCTAGATCTCCTCTCCAGGTGTTCTTTTATTAATGTCTTCTTTTGTGGCCAAGTATCAATGTCATTGTCAACGTAGATTTATATAGCGCATAAACGTGAAAAAACCTCTAATGTGCTGTATGCGCTAGTACATAGCGAACATAAAATTTTTCAAACGTTGTCTAAATGTATCTCGGCCAACAGCAGGATCGTGCAAGTAGTCTGGCTAAGAATTCCACACTGACGGACCAACCGCAGAGAAAGCCTGTCGGGCAGTGGCGCTTAGCCGGCAACGTGGAACGACCAGGAGTCGTCAGCTAGCAGATCGAAGTTGTTGCCGTGATGCGATGCATGTGATATTCAGTGCAGTTCTTGTTTAGCAATGCCGTCATTCCTTGCTTCTATTTCCATGTCCAGTTCCATTGTCTTCTTCTTCACTAGTCCAGTTTCTCTCCACAACTCCTTATCAGCTATTCTGTCCAGCCAGTGCATGTTTACAATCCTTTATAAGTATTTGTTGATAAAAACCATCAATAAAACTACAGCAAAAACAGATGTGGCTTACGATTGTAAGTAGACCGGATGCAAGAGATGATATCAGATCTTTGCCAGCACGAGCACAGATAATAGTATTGTGAGCTCCGGAGACGGCGGGACCATGATCAGCTGTTACCATCAAGCACATCTCAATGAACTTCGATGCATACTTTGGCAGCCTGAAACAAGATTACACAGGTTAGATATTTCAATTAGATGGTCTTGCAATGGTGAACCATCAATCGCCATGCCTCTGTCGGAAAACTGCACTTGGTCTTGCTGTGAACCTGATGTTTGATCTTATAACCTAAAAAAAGTCTAATCAGTTCATTACTGTCCCAACTGCACTAAAGTTGTAAGTTTGATGAAATTCCCACAACCAGGTTATAAGATATCATACTAACAAACTTTCAGCATGTGATCACGCTCTCTCAGTTATAGACAGCCTGAAAATAAAAGGCCTACGGCAGCTAATAGCCAGTGAAAGCATAAAAAACAAAACACAGCAATATAACAGCGAATGTGTATTGCAGAAACACTGTCAGAATGACACTTTCCCAAAGTGCACAATTTGCAGCCTTAGAACATTCAGCTGTCATGCAAGTTATATTACAAATAACCCTATTTCTTGAAACAAAACTCAGCCGCACATCAAACTTAGTAAGACTGTCTTTTACTTGTTTCAACCATAATCAGTAGTACACTAATGTGTTCATGATGAATTGATAACTCCACAAACAAGGACGACATCACCTTTTCTGAAACCACAGCAGGCTGAGAACTCCGCCGATGCCGAGATTTTCCTTGAAGACATTTGTGATGGGCACACCAGCATAGAGCAGTTCCTGGCCTCTCTCATCACAGATGCTCGTCATAAACGATGCCGGTTTGCGTATCAGTCCCAGCTCACGAGCCCAGTTGTAGTCCATTGGAACTGTTGGAGGAGCCACTTCATCTTTTGGCTCAATCACACCACGCTTTACCAGGTCTGTGTAAACTGACCTATACACACAGGCATACATACAAATGATCTTTGTCAGTGCACAACTGAGAAGTTATCTGGCAAGTCAGCAAATAATAATAAGAAGAAAATTTATAACACACACATACTCAAACATTAAATATGAATCGCAGGCATGAAGAACTTCCTTTTCAAAGAAGCAACTTGCGAGTGAATACGAAATCATCAACAAAACAGCTGACAGTTCAGGGATGAGTTGAAGACTCGTCTCTTCTTACAGATATTCACACGCCAGTTTTAAATGCAACCTCGAGATACATCTCCTTAACATTGCATTTCAGTAACTTTTATCACTGACTTTGTCTCTAACATTCATTGAATGCATAGCCAGTCTGGTTGCATTGTATGCTGGGCACTAAACTACCACTACTTGTACTTATACTTTACACATAATTCCTCTGAGAACATACACGAGTGCATAGACTTTGAACTTTGAAGCACTCACAAGATTGTGTTTCCAAGTTCATCGAATGATGACGGCACATGGGCGCCGACTTCACGAAGTTTCTTGTTCTTGGCAATTGCAGTCTCAGCTTCAGCATTTGCACAAGAGCCGGCATGACCAAACTGCACCTACACAATCACAGTAAAACACTGCTGCTGTAACAACCTATCACCATACACTTTACACCAAAGTAACAAATGCATTCTCAATATATTCATAACTGCAGAAACGTAAGAAAGTAAACCCCTCTGAATTTACAACCTTATGGCAGGACAGGAATGCGCCTAGTGACTTATAAAACGACATTTACATTATACAAATAATCACTGGTGCCGAGGTCAACACTAAAAAATTATGCCCCAAAGTTGTGTAATGTTGCCCGGAGGCCGAAAGCCCGAGGGTAATATTGCACAACTAAGGAGCATACTCAATTCCATAGCCGTATTTCTCAATCGACCGCATTGTGCGATACAAGCCTACTCAATCCTGTAATTCACACACTTTCAATTTAATGAGAAACATGCGATCAAATTTAACCAGCGACTATATTATTTTCGCATCTTAAAATTGTGTAAAATATACAAAAATTACACAAGAAAATGACTTTTTAACCTTTTTAATGATGGAATGACAGTTACATCAGAGCTTATGAAATCAACAACAAACGCAGCGCAAAATATATATTTGATCTGCCTAATATAGTGTTCGGACCAATAATTAGCCGGAAATGCATGGCGAGACAGTCTTCTCTTCATGATCAAGTGCATAATGAATCATAACCGACCGATGTTGCTGCATTAACCAACACTGATTACAAGTCAGGCAACCACCGGTAATAAAATTACTCAGCAGGTGATTTTGAGGTTTGTTGCTATGCAGGGGCAACATGATTCACAGATTAGCATGAAATTGGTACCCCACCGTGCCAAATTTTGTTCTAATCCATGAATATTTGGTGGTTTCCGGCCCAAAAAATCCCAAAAATTGCCAACTTTTTCGCCCTGCAGGGGCGAACCCCTTGACCAATGTTGGTGAAATCCGTAGGGTTTATGTGGGTAATCAGTCTACAGAAGTTGTTGATTCAGTCATTCAAATAGTGATATTGTCGTCATTTATAGGTCATTTTTGATGCAGATTTCAGCCTTCTTTAGAGGAAGAAATAATCTTTCAAACGTTTGGAAATACATTTGAACTATGCCGCAGGGATGGTGCCACATTTGTCTTAGAATTAGGTCAAAATTTAAATTTTTCTGAAAATTCGAAGGACATAGTTTATGCGCCCGACTTCGACCGTTTAGCAGAAAGATAGAAAAAATTCCACAACAGCCTACAGTGATTGTAGATGTGCATGTATATAAAATTAAAAATTTTTCAAATAACTGATTTCATAGATGCACTATAATTTGTCAAACTTTTATGTGCGGTGCAAAAAAAAGCGAGCAAAAGTGGTCACTTCGTGTGCACCATATCACTAAAATGTTATAAATATAGTTTTAATGCAACTTTTTATGCTTTTGTATAGCGGAAGAAATGCAGTTGTGCACCCATATAAAACTTTTCCGATGTGTCCCCTGTGGTCGGTAGGAGAGGGCACAAATTTGAAAATGCATTTTCTCTTAAAAATCTGATGTGTGATTTTTGAAGTTTTTCACCCACAGGTCGACCCATTTAACAGACTGTCAATGAAATTTCGCAAGAAGAAGGGAAGTGAAGGTCTCCTGAAACTGACCAAATTTGGTGTTGCTATGTTAATATTTGGGGATATATGGCCCCAACAAAATCTTGACCAGCAACTGAAACACGGCAATCTGCTACATCGACGAGGCTTCGCTGCGAAGAAATGCCCGGCCAGTGATGCACTGGCTTCTAGCGAATGCATATGTGTTTCTACACTGTGTTCCCAAAAAAGTGACGCCAAAATTCAAATCACTATAACTACGGCATATCTTATCAGAATTGAATATCCTCTCAGCGGCTTTAATTATCATCTTTCCGACGTAAACGTTGTAAACTTCAACAAAATCCACGGCACAGTTTCTGAGCAACAGCTGTTTTAAAAATGGAACTCAAAAACAGTTTCCAATATGGAAAAGTAGCCTTAGCAGTTCGTACACAAAAACATCAGTTACAGTTTGTGCTCAAAGTGACCGCCGTTTGCACGGACACACGCGTGTAGTCAAACATGCCACTGCTGTCGAACTGCTCGGTCAATGATGTTCTGGTCGAAGCAACGCCACTCCTCGATGAGACGCTGTTTCAAGTGGTCGACGTCGCGAATCCTGCTATGGTAGACGCATTGCTGGAGCACGCCCCACATCTCATAGTCCACGGGATTTAGGTCAGGGCTATTGGGCGGCCACAGCAACGGTGAGATGAAATCCGGTGTATTGCAAGACAAAAACTCCACGGTGTCACCAGCTCGTTGAGCTGGAGCATTGTAAGTGAAGAAGTCTCCTGCTACGGAACGAATCGCCGGAAGAAGGTGCTGACCGAGCAAAACGTCACGGTAATAAGCACCATTATTTTTTTACACCGGGCTCAATGAATATCAGTGCGGTAGTTCCAAGTAGCGACACGGCGACCGACGCCATGACAGATTTTGAGAAAGTGGACCGAGTACGCAGGCGACGCTTGGCTGATACCTGCCTCTTCTGTTTTTCAAGTGGGGCATACAGGCGATCGTTCTGAATCGGTATTTTCCATATTCGAAACTTCTGTTTTAGAGTTCCATTTTTTAAACAGCTGTTGCTCAGAAACTGTGGAATGGATTTTGTTGAAATTTGCAATGTTTACATCGGAAGGATGATAATTAAAGCCGCTAAAAGGATATTTAATTCTGATAAGATATGCCGTAGTTATAGTGATTTGAATTTTGGCGTCACTTTTTTTGGAACACAGTGTAGTTATTTATGCATGTCACATGACGCATGAAAGACCAGTCATGATCGTGTATTTAAGATACCATAGTGATATAACAATACAGATTATCATTATTATTCAACATCAACAACAAAATGCACATACATTCAATCCAGTGAAATTCTGACAATGGAATTAGCTAAAAATATCCTCCACAACACATTACCACATACCTCTGATGTAAACATCTTGGCACAAGTGCCAATACACCATGCAACTACTGGCTTCGTTATGCGCTTTGATTCAATTGCCTCAACAATCTTGTACTCCTCACTTCCGCCGACCTGCGAACGAAACCAACAGCAGCACGTCACACGTTCTCTGCACTTTGTCAATCAAGCAAAGTGAAACCGATCCTAACAGTACTCACTATAACACACGACACTTGTCTGTGTGTCTGCATAGCCTCAATATACAATTAAAGATGATGAATTTATAGATGCATCTGTTAAAAGCATAACTGTTTAACTGTAGCTGCACTTAGTCACTATTTGCTTCCAGATGTAATGTATAAACTGTCTTACTTATACACAACCATTTAACAATTATTTTCAGGGCTTCCTTGTATTAGCCATCAGTGCACCAAAGGTCTCTAAGAAAATCTATGTAGATTGTGCTTACAGATCGGATTCTCTCCGAGATACCAAATGAGCACAGCTGTAGATATCATATAAATTAGTTTCATAGTACTGTAGGCTAATGGCTCTCTTTCTCAGCATGTCTTGTAACCTGTTAATGCACTGTGTGTCTATGCCATATCATTCCATCATGATACACACACATACTACGCTAAAGGTCAAAGGAAAAATGTGCCATGCTTCTTCCAAGCATAGGTGGGGTGCTCTCATCCCTCATATACTGTAAAATACTATTTCTTCGCTGCATCTTAATTTCGCTAATTTCTTATGTAGAAAATTCGCTGCATTTTAATTTGGCAGATTTTTATTATCAAAATTCCTACCGTATTATTACATATTACAAAAAATATTGCATATCACATCACAGAATTGTTGATATTCTATGAAGATAAACTTATGGTGATGGGCAATTCTCGTGTATTTAATTTTGCGATTCTCCTTAAATCACAAAAATTGCGAAAATTTGATGCTCGCGAAATATACATGTTCTACAGCATCACCAAGCTCGTATCACTAAACCTATGATGCACGAGAAGCATAATGCCAGACCTACAGCAAAGAAGCAAGATTCCCAGAGACGCTGTTAGTGGGCTTCACTGCCCTTACTGCTAGTTGACAAGGCACACATGTGAACACTTTGCCCAAGTCATTAAGTGAAGTGAACAGCCAGGAATAGAACCTGCAACCTGTATCCTAACAACTACCACATTAGAATACATACTACGTTAACCTGCTTCAAAAGTTAATAACACACAACAGCAATAAGTATGCAACACAATTTAAAAGCAAACAGAATACCTCGCCAAGTACGACAATCATTTTCACGTCATCGTTATCCTGATAGCGCAAGATGTGATCAATGAACGTGGTGCCCGGGTATCTGGCAACAGCATTTCAAACTGAAATTAGCAAAATGTCCAACATGACAGCAGCAATATTATACGCATATACACTGTGACACAAATTAACAACCGACTTTAGAGTAATAGAATTATAACATACAACATACACAACAAAGTAGCTATCATATAATCAAGAAGCACTGCTGAGAATACCTGTCGCCACCAATAGCAACACCCTCATACGCTCCGTCAGCATTGAGACACACAATGTTGTTGAGCTCATTTGACATGCCTCCCGATCGCGACACATAAGCAACACTTCAACAACATATCACAAAGTGCTGCTAATTTCTTACCAGTAAATTCACGTATACAAATGCAACCATTTAAATGACACTTCCCAGGCTTACCTGGGTTACACATTTGCCTCTCAAAATGTTTAATTTTCATTTTTTTATGCACCAAATGCAATGACACTAAACTTACAGTGTCACTGCACTGGAGGCAACCAACTAGTATATGCATAATTTGCATATGTGATACCAGATCATATGACACTATAGTAATGTTGGCTAACTTTGTGTTAATAACACCACAAACTTGCAAGTAAATTAATTACATTCAATGACCTATTGTAACACAATATAATGTTCAATAAAGCCATAAAACACAATGCCTCTTCTTTCTTCGCCTTCAATTTCTCAAGGAACAAACCATAATACTAAAAAGCATTCTACAGCAATTACTGAAGTCAGCAAATGCACATCAGTAACAACATGTATTGTCTATCGCTGGCCAGTCAAGTATCATACAGTGGAAACTATGGTAGTCAGTAACCTTCCAGGCCGGTAGAGTTTTGATGTGAGAATGTTATCAAGCATGCCACCAGTGTTGCCGACTTTGAAACAGCCGGGCTTTATTGCTCCAACCTGTATGCACGATTACAGACATCATCAACTGAGTGTTAACACAATGCTTATTACGAAATTCTGCCACAACTAACATACACATGAACTACTATAGGTGGATTATGTTTATATCCATGCCTACCACAGTCCTGAGCAACCAGTGGACTACATTTTTGATTCTACACAACTGTTAATGTTATACTGCATTTCATATGACTTGATGTTTTTAAAATTGAGTAATGTTTACATTTTGAAATCCAATTAAATTTAAAAATCTGTAAAAACCATGATTTATTTATTTTTGCTAATTGTGTCAGTCTACTACAGCAGCATGCAGTCGGGTCCACTAAGCCCGAGACCAAGTCATCCTGAGTCTTGAGTCTACATGACATGAGGCCGAGTCCACAAGGTCCAAGTCCCAGTCTACGGACTTTCCTTTCAGGTACAAGTAGAGTCCGAGTGCTGCTAAAATTCACCATTCACATTCTATCTGAGCAATACATGAACAGAGAAGCAATAAGACATCTTAAAAACAGCATCTTACTTTACATAATATCTCAATCAAAAACAATCTACTATTTCTAAGTTGAGATCTGCATGTAAAACATATACATATCCTACAAATGTGACTACAAACCGTTGCTGGTCCAACAATTGAAACGCCCTTTTCTGCAGAGAGTTTGACGAGTTTTCGAGTGAGATTCTCTGGAATGCCTTCAGCAATGATTGCAATTGTTCGTATCTAGCAACCACAATGAATGAGCATTACTAGTGATAGCAAATTACGAACAGAACTGTAACAAACAAAAACATTCTGATACAAAGTGCATAAGAGACACATGAAGGTACCACTAAGTTAACTCTGTTCTCTGTACTGCCATTTTACCATCAACATCCTTGACATGTTTGTAGTGGTGGTCTGGCGTAGTGGCAGCACGTTGGCCTCAATCAACGAAGTTAACCGACATCGGGCTTGGTTAGTACTGAGGTGGATGACCATGTCCGGGTTCAATTCCCAGTTCGTGACATTCATCTCAGTATGTAACCAGCCACCCAGGTCAACTCAGCCTGGCCATCTCTTCGGGGGTAGGCACAATGAGTACCAGCCAAAGGGCGGTGACGCCTTATGGCTGGGGAGTAAAGGCAGTTATGGTTTGTGTGTGGGTGGCTGGTAAAACTGTGTGATCCCATTGTTCACACGAGCCATACCTGAGCACTTTAGAGATAAAAGGGTTATAACAAAGCACTATATAAATTCATCTGTTTACTTTACTTTACATTTATGATTCTAACTGTGCGTGTTCTTGTGACACCTTTGTGATGGCCATCACTCTAACTGGCACAGTTTTAATACTAACAACAAGAATAAGAATGA
>Ga0049105_1000107_pt1 | contig 18932 bp, 12 predicted proteins | sample WorMetvaBAHAMAS1_FD_61260 | JGI IMG/M metagenome (GOLD analysis project Ga0049105, IMG submission 61260) | Worm MetaG Olavius vacuus BAHAMAS.1 | ecosystem: Host-associated > Annelida > Digestive system > Unclassified | place: Germany: Marburg | collected 2013-04-09
AAGGTACAATTAAGCTATTTGCTGCAGCAACATGTCTATTTTTGATTTTTGGACATATTGCTGCAGCATATAGCCGAATTGTACCTTCCTGCTCGGTAACTTAACACAGTCCCAGTCAACTGTGTTGTCCATCCGGCTGTAGTCTGTATGTCCATTAACACCCATTTCGTGCGACGCATGTTTCCATCCATACTTCATACAGGGATTTCAATGAAATTTGCATAAATATTGAACATGTGCTGAAAATGAGTAATCATATAATAATAAAGTAAGAAGTCGAAGAGAATGAACAGAAACAGCGTAGGAACTATAATGTGTTTGGTGGGACGTTACCCCTTACTCTAACTCTAACTTAAAACATTACAGGTGTAAAGCAAATTATGCGACAGAAACCGAATAAAACTGTTACCTAGGAATGCTACGTTTAAAGCTCTTGCTGCGCTGCGTAAACCGTATTGAATCGTGAACTTCCATGGATCCCTTCTTTGCAATGCAAGGTGGAGCATTTGCACTGGAAGACTGGAATGATTCTTTCTGATGAAATCGACCTGGAAAAATATCACCATATCCTCGTTAGTAAACACTGTTCTACATGGAAATATTTTCCCTGATAGGCTATGGCACAATAAATATCACCATCTTCCTTGAACATATATCAATGTTTTGTTACCATCAATATGTAATTTGCAATTATGTCCGTTCTATGCATCTTTGCATTTAAAATAAAAACTTTCCATCAAGACAACTTTGTACTTTATACACTGCACAAAAATCATAAACACAAAAAATATTTTGTCCATATATCAGTAACTGATCAACTATTAACTTAAGAAAATGGAACTGGCTTGGACACACGATGAGAAGAAATGGCGACAGTATTACGAGACCAGCACTGCAGTGGACACTGCAAGGCTGCACAGAACAACTAGAAAAGAGATCTGGCGCCCAATTATCGAAACTTCATAAGATTTTTCCTACATTCGTCATAAGATTTTCATAAGTCTTTTGTAAGTAAGCGAGATACGTCTTCCTAAGATTTTCTTAGGAAAATGGTAAGTCATTTTTAGAAAGCATTCTTAGGAAATCGTCACTCTGGTTGTCAGTTATTTTTACCTCAAAGTATTCGACCAATAACAGCCTCTAACTGAGGGTTTCCCGAATGACATCATTTGCCGCGAATTTTGCGTTTTTGTAAGATACCTGTAAACTGTAATGCCGTCCTAAGTTTTTCATAAGTTTTGCATAACTTCGTCCTAAGTTTTTCATAAGATTTTTTCATAAGCACATGCTCATCCTAAGTTCTTCGTAAGTCAGACTTTTTCATAAGTTTTTCGTAAGTTCGTCATAAGATTTTTCGAAAATCAGGCCCCTGGAGAATAAACTATGGATAGCAGGCTCCAGGTACAGCTGGAGAAAGATGGAGGTGGCAGCACAAAACAGAACTGAATGAAGACAAGTGGTCTGTGTCTTATGTTCCACTGGCTGTGACAAGGCAAGTCATGTCAGCTGTTTATTTTGATATAACTCATATACTACACGTTCCAGTTTGGATGCCATCTCCATAACGTGCCCAGTTACAGGCTCAACTCTTCCATCATAAAGTGACCATGCCCTCTGCATTCAAAGGTATCGAACAGAGATTTTTATTATTCAGTCGAATACAAATATTCGGCTTTTTCAACAGCCTAACACCAGCTAGTACACAGATTATACAGCATGTCGTTGATATCTTTAGACATGCTGTATAATCTGTGTTAGCTGGTGTTTTTAATAACTTACGAGTACTAGGACACGGCTCAACATATAATGGCACAGAAAATATGCATTTGTACAGATTATATGCTGTTTCAAACCTGTCAAAGATCTTAGTTGTTTCTAACAATAAATATAATATGGTGTCACTTTCGGGTGTATAATTGTGACCCACTTTGTAAATATATATATCAAAACAGACAGATAGAAACAAAGACAGAATCTTCCCAGTCATGGTGACAGTTCCTACTAGCAATTATTTCTCTTCCCAATATTAACACTGGATAATTAAAAAGCTTTATTAAAAATGCCCAGTTCACTATCATACCTTTTATTCTAGGAAGCTCGGCAACTGTATCTTTTTCTGACGATTCTTTCTCCGAAACATCAGACACAGCCTTAGCTGACTCTTGGACTGTGGAAACAGCAGTGTCTGAAGTGCGAGCGGCCAGTGAAACTCTGGGTCTTGGTGGTTTCGGAGGAGGGGCTGGGTTGCGCTTAGCTGGTATTGGTGGAACACACGAAGCAGGTACATTGTATGTCTGTTCCTCAGACAAACTCGAACTGGACAAATCTGCACCAACAGATGCAGAAGTGCGATTGGAAGAACTCGCAGGTGGGACGTCATACATTTCATCAGTAAGTGCGGCTGTCTGCCGCTGAGTTCGTGTGCCAACAGGTGGTTTGGTGGCTGCAGAAGGATGCTGCGCTGTAGGTGGAACGCTGTAAGTTTCTTGCGCAGACAACTGTTCAGAATGCCGTGCTGCTTCCGATGGTTCTAACGAAGACCTCGGCTTTCCTCTGTGCGGCTTGTAAGGAGTGTTAACCACTGACTCAGATGCTGGAGGAGTATCATATGTCTGGTCTGAAATGCCAGTTAACGGTCGAAAGTTGACAGACCGTTTGTCTGTCGGTTTTTGAGGCTGATTTTTTTTGTCGTTGACTTCATTTCGTGGCGGGGTGTCGTAAGTTTCATCTGTCACGACCGGTGATGACATTGCACCATGTGACGCCAGTTTACCACCTCGCTGCTCTGCAGATGGAATATCGTACGTTTGATCCGTGAGACAAACGGAGGCTGTCTGTGAAAAAGCATTTTCATTATCTAGTGAACCAGTTCTTCTTGCACCACGGGCATTTCTCGACTTCTTGCCGCTACTAGATGGCACATTTTGGTAAAATTCCCTGGCCGGACTTCCAGCTGAACTCCAACTATCATCTGCACTGTGTGCTGGTGGAACATTGTACACATCTCCACCTGTTACTTCATGTACAGCTTTCTTTCCAGCTTTCTTGGCCAACTGTTTATCAGCCTCATCAACTGGAGGTATGTCATAGCAAGCATTGCCTACATCGTTATCTGTTTCAGCGGGATATGTGACTGGTGGCACATTGTAAAAGTCGGCAGTATTACTTTGCTGCTGATATTTTATAGGCGGAGTGTTATAAAAGGCATCGCCAATTCCCGGAGCGTCATAGTAGCCTGGCTGTGACACACCACTTGTGGCATCTGGTTTCTCAGCTGATGCCACTGGCCTCTCTGGTGGCAGCGGTGGTGGCTCTTCACTGAAATGTCCACCTTGTGGCGAGAGCAAATCCGGAACAGATCCGGCATTACGCATACCAGTCCTTGGCCAGTTTCCATCATCACCAGTAGTGCCATCAGCGGAAGACGATAATGCGTCAAGCAGGTTTGACTCAGAGCCATAATTCCGCTGGCTCGCCAATGTCATAGACTGATTTGTAGACGGCACCGACGATACCTGTTTAGCAGATGGATGTGTCGAAAAGTTCAGTTTAGGCTTCACATTAGGTGGCGGCTGTGTAACTGGACGAGGGACAGTCAGTGGCTGCAAGAACTGCTGAAGTTTAGCTTCAATTACAGCCGGCAACAGCAGCGGCTGATCATCTGTACAATAAACACCAACAGGTCAATTAGCGTAGCACAGAGAGTAATCACAAAAACTGAATGAGCTGCTCTAGTCAACACATTACCGTCGCTATCACAATTACAACAAAAAAGTGAAAATAAGACATCATTCCAAAGACATTCAATGCAAATTTAGCACATGAAACATTATGCTAATATCTTTTACAATACTGCTGCATTTAACTGTGAAATAAATTTTATGTTGTACATCAACGGCTACAATACCAGCAGGTACTAACATTAACTTGAAAAAATGATAAGTAAATGGATTATGAAAAACAACAGGACAACACGTCGGATGCTACAGTCACCTACAGAAGACTACGCTGGTTTGGTCATAAGCAACGTATGAAAGAATCAACAAAAACCAAAGAGCCACTGCACTTGATCCCCAATAAAATAAGAAATCGAGATTGTCTGCGATTCACCGGGATCAGCACAGTAAGTAAGTAAAAAAAGTACAAGTAGCTCAACTATCGCAGAGAGACCGCGTTGCAGGGTGCGTTAGTTTTGGCCAAAAATGGAAGACTGGAACTGGAAAAAAAATATTTTACGAACATTATAGGTCTGTCTTCAACCACTGTAACATAATCGGCCTGCTAAGCAATCAAATTCAATGAAAAAAATGCAAAATACAAGCTATTACGCCGTTCAAGGTCATTCGAGGTCAGTATCAGTTGAAAGCCCATATTCGACTTCCTATTAGTGATTGATAGTAACTGACATCCTGTCTCCTACCATTTCGGAGTTATTGCAGCTTATTGTTCAAATTTTGGACACTTTGCATTTTTGAGGCCCCCTTTGGGGTGCTCAGGGACAAAGTACGATGGCTGACTGGAAAGTGCGTAGTGGACTTCCTATTAGTGTTAATTGAACTTTTCGCTAGGTGTTACAACTGAGGCGTTACGAGCGAAAATAGATAGAAAATCGGCGATTTCGCTCCAACACAGTCAGTTTGACTCAAAATTTCAGGTAGTAGGGGTCGCCCCCACCAATCATTTTTGTACGGATAGTGGCCAATGAATGCCTTACAACTTTGTCGCTGACAGTTTTCACACAAAGAAACTTTGTAGCAGACTTTCTTCAAGTGAAGAGCGATTTACACCGAAAACGGCCGTTTTGCATTTTTGAGGTTAGCGGCAAGTACGATGATCATCTTAGGCTCATTGGAAAGTGTGTAGTGGACTTCCTATTAGTGTTAATTGAACTTTTTCTCTAGGTGTTATGGCTGCGGCGATTCTGCTCCAACGGGGGCCGGTTGACCCAAAATTTCAGGTAGAAGTGGTCACCCCCACCAACCATTCTTCTTCTCAGAAAACTATGCTAAATGATCTTTCGTATGGTAAAAAATTCTGGACAGATCTTTCTTCCGTTTTGTCACCATGCATGTGTTTGACAGAAAGACGGATAGCTTTCTCCTCACTAGACCGCCCTGCATTCAATGTAGCGCAGTAAAAATTGGCCAACATTTGACTGAGTAATCGCAAAAATAAAAAATGGTGAACATTTTTTGGAGACAGAGCGTAGTAGTTGGTTGGAGAACTAAACACAGTGAAACATGCATCGAAATACCAGTTTCAGCAAGTCCAAGTACTTGACACAGCGTCATAACCCATTTATTCATCTCCAATTCCGTCTCAGCAGCCAAATAGTAAGTCCGACTCCTGCACTTGTGGGTTGTCTACAATGGATACCATTTTATGTGAGTACAAGAAACAGACAACAAGTGGAAGAGCATTGAAGTACCGACAATTTATGGCATAGCAAATTGCAGTTGCTGTGGTCTAGAAGTTGATGGCATGTGAGAGATCCCATGATAAGATCTCACTGTAGGACTTGCCTTCATCAACAGGGCATAGGGAGAGGGGAGACGGGAAGTAGCAAGTCAGTTGCAGCAGCAGTGTGCTGTGGGTTTCTGTAGCATGTTGTGAGCCCGACACAAATTGCCAGCAGAAACACTGGCCATCCTTCCTGTCATCACCTGGTGCACACTGGCCTATAAATTCACACCTGACAACAATGCCAAGAGCCTGCTGATGCCAGCCAATGTCGAACGCACTCACTCAAACATATTAAAGCAGAGCCAGCTAGCTCTCCCACGGGGTGACTGACCGACCAGTGGCGACCTTCCATCCACACTAGTGTCACATTGCCAGCACAGCGGCCTATTCAGAAAGCTTGGTCTACTGTTCTACACTAGGTGGCGCCTTTGATCGCAATCAGCTGTTGATGATGTCATGATCATCGATCACTTTGTTAAGTAACTGAGGCAAGCCCTATCCCACTGTAATAATAAGCTGTTTTTCAACGCCTAACAGTAACTGGCTGATATACCAGGGATAGCATACACCACGCCCCAATTCCCTTATGTGGAGTTAATTTACGCACACTGGTATACAAGAACCTACCAGACTGAAACTATAGTATAGCGTGGTTGTTATGTTTTGGATGGGGAGCCGGAAACTGTGTACAAAGGGAGCAATTTTGCGGAAGAAATAGGAACATGTTAACAATGACATGTAAACTATAACTGCCTATAATGATGTTGTCAACAGATGAAGTGTAAAATTTTGCCGGTCGATTTTTGTTGCCATTCAGTGGCCATAGTAACTGGTGTGGTATACCATGCCGTTCGGGAAGCACCCACCTACCGGACTGTGGTTTACCAACTAACAGCTATGCCCCGTTGGAGCGTTGAAAAACAGGGCTATAGTTTTGAATGCAGCTTTTGGTATATATTGTACACCCTTACTCTTCTACCCTCTTCAGGAAGGTAAAATGAACATCAGAGCTCAAGAAGAGTAATGCTATATGGTAGTGATAGTACCAGAACAGGTACTGGTACTGTTCCGGGTCAGAACAACGTCGCTTCGGTCCGACCTCGGAACATTTTTTGTTCCGTAGTTGGACCATGCGAAGCATTTTCGGTAGATATATAGCATATAATATCTCTCAATCGATCAACACTGCTTACTTTGCAAGGTGTATAAACAGCTGTATAACTTTTGTTTAACATAAGTGTTTGTGTGCGGAATTTTGACTTCTAGAATTTATCAAAGAGCAATATTACAAATGCGAATATCCTGTGTGTGGTTCGGTTCGGTTCCGGCTGTAGCAAATTAGTGCAGTTACCAATCCGAGTCCGGAACATTTTCAGCCGGACTGTGCAAACACTACTTAATGGAGACAGTGGTTGCAGTAGATAACAGTCTACAAGTGAACTCATTTAGGTCTTAGTGTTGACAGCTGTTTGGCTGTGTTCTACATATATTGGATGAGAACAATGACTAACTTACACTGGCTATGACAGCAATGCAAACATGGCCTCCAGATAACGGTGCTCATAATGTTACTGGCAGCACGTATAATTGAATGCCAGAGTAATATACCTGAATACAAAACACATGCTTGTAAGTTTCCGAGTCGAGTGCTGAATAGACTTCTTCACAGGTGGTAAGGTCAATCGATCCAACCTTGTGATGCAACTTCTTGTCCGAGTAGTATTCCAACATAGCGGACACCGTGTCTGTTGGAAAACCTTCTTCCATTGGTGGTGCATACAACACGAAGTATCGTCGACGCCATTTCTAAGCAAGACAACAGAATACCATTGAAAATAATGTTCCTTCTCCAAGTGTTGAACTAGTTTATCAAGCAATCCAGCAGTAGCAGATCAGATACACTGTAAGCAAATGAATTAGTTTAATTTAGAGCATCATCATCATCATCATCATCACATGGTATTTTTAGAGTGGCCTAAACAGCAATGCCACCAAGAGGACCACTAGAGCAGAAGTTAATATGACAGCAGAATTCCAACTTTTGGATTTAGAGGCACTACAGTGTCTACTGTCTGTCTAGCGGTCAGACTTTTAGACGTGTAGTTTTAGTAAATAAAGTCCAACTTTCGAACTTCGAAGGAACGTGAACCAGAGATCCGACTTTCGGCTTTGGAGTCGCTATGGCATCTCACAGTCTGACTTTCGAACTTGTAGTTGACTTTCAGAATTGCAGTTTCCTTAAATGGAGGTCCGAGTTTCATACCTCGATACACTGCGAATTCGGTCTGCCTGAAAACCGCACATCAAAGTTTATGGGCATAACTGTACTGCACATCACCTTGAGAGGACCGCACATCACTCTGTATAGGCCTACCTAAACCGCACATCACCTGGAGAGGACCGCACATCACAACATTCAAATGTGGTTGAACATTAGTCCAAAGCGATATGCTTGTTAATGTGCACACATCGGCTGCTGTTTACGACTATTTTGGAGTAATAACGAGGCTGACTGTTTGGCTACTTTGCTGCTAATTTTGGCTTTTGTGGCTCACTATTGTGGACGTAATAGATAAAGTGGTTTTACAATGAAATACGTCAAAACCAACAGTTTGCGTTCATTGTCATGTGTGATGTGTGGCATGGCAGGCTGGAACTATACACTGTAGACTACAATTATGGATACACACAATACGTGAGTTGGTAGGCCTATACAGAGTGATGTGCAAGTCAGCTCAAGGTGATGTGCGGTACAGTTATGCCCATAAACTTGTGATGTGCGATGATGTGTGGTGATGTGCGGTATTCAGGTAGACCCCTCATACACTAATATAACCGTTCCACCGCAATAATACTTTACCGCGCCGAAAATTTTCCACGTTCCAAACGATTTCTTTTCTGGTGGAGACTTTACTAGCCAACCTTGCAAAACCGGTTCCATATAGCGAAATTAAACATCAAAAACAGAAAACAAAATCCTGTTTACGGCCAGGTAGTTGCTTCCGTTTCCTTTTTATGTAAACAACAAGTAAGTAAAGGCATACCGTAAGGAAACTGTTTTCTATGTTCAGTTGTTCACTACTAGAGGACGCTGGCACGCTGCAGATGGATGCTGTCACTGTCATCAGTGTCAAATAGTTACCGGTATAGAATAACAAAAAAAACTAAAGTGAAAGAAGGAAATTCAAGTCAATAAAATTATATAGTGATAATGATGTTACCCCTGACTCAGTAAAAGAGGGCTTATGCCTAGGAAGTCAAACTTTTGCAACTTTTACGACTACAAGCAGACGACCCATATAATTTATGTCAACAATGTTACTATATTACTAATAATATGCAATAGTTATTTATTATAATTACCATTTTTGTTAATAATATAATTATTACATAAAATCTTACGTTTCATATTTCCCTGTCTGATATCACATGATCACATAGCCGCGTAGTTCTTTATCTTTAAAAAATTCATTAGTCAGTCAGTGAATGTAACACAAATCTTATAGGGGTTCCCATCCCATAGATATGGCAAGTGGAGTAGAAATGTGCCAAAATTTGCGTACCTACCGGTGACCTAAATGTGCGTGCGTGCGTGTGCGTGCGTGCGAGCCTCACGCCGTGCCGTTAGCGCAGTGCGATTTGGTGCGACTGCGGTACGTTACGTGAGTGCGTACTGCGTGTGGTTTTGTTGAACTGCAAATGGAATTTGGTGAATTGATGTAAATGTGTGATAATTTTCGTGTGTTAGTGACGCATCTAGCTCTTCGTGTTTCCTTTGGGCACAGTCTAACGGTCAGATTGAACTGTGATAGACAGGTATCTTTACTGGTGCTTCCGTTGTATGCGTCAAAAAATCGGTAAGCGGTGCCCAGTGGGTACCGGCATGATATCGAGGGTCCAAGTGCATTACTGGTTAAGTAATACAGAAGGTATGGTCGGTAATTCATGTGGTAAAGCTATAATCACAGCTGCAGTCACCAGCACAGTGTTAGGGGATCAATAGACAACAGGGACAATAGACAACGTTGCTTTTTCCGTGCACAAATTGATTTTTTTTTCATTCTGGTATGCCAGATTTGTCGTATAAAGCCAGTGGCGGTTCCAGGATATGCTGAGCCATTGGGGTGGCCACATAATAAGATATGGGGGCCAAGTATTGGCATTCGTACATTTGAAAAAAGTCCAACATTACTGATATGGGGGGTGGGGCCACTTGGGTGGCAGGCTTTGAACAGGGAGGTCATAATTATAACCATCTAAATGGTTGGTTGGTGGCTGGGGTTCCATTTTAATGAGACACCATTATGTTGCATGTGGGGCCACATTGCAGCCAGGAGGGAAATGTAGGAAAGGAGCTTTGCCCTAATTTTCGTACATCTTCTGCAGTCACTGTCAAGATCCTGACTGCATGGAACATGACCAGATTATAGGTGCAACAAGTTAACAACCGTAGAGACCGGGGGAGACTGGTCCCCCTAACTGGACCAACAATGTATTGGTCCCCTAACTTCTTGGCCATAGTTTTCAAAAAGCAAGAAATTTAACGGCAAATCTTCCGAATCGGTACAGCTCGCTATGCTGAACTGAAGGCCTGTGACGCATGCGCAGACATGGGCCAGTGATAGCGCACTGTACCGATTCGGAAGACTATCCAATTTCACAGCAAGTAGTCACCAGAATGCATGATAGCATCTGAGTTTTCAAAAATTTTCTGGGGTGACCGTGATACCCCCCAGACTTTCACAGTGGCTGAGTGGCCCCCTCCTGCACCCAACACCCAGCCCGGCCTTTGGGCACGGGGCGCAAGCACCCCAGTGTTGGGACCCAAACCTTGGTCCCCCTCAACTTTTCAGCCGTGGTTGCGCCCCTGGACCAGATTAACACGTAAACACTTTCAACACAGTGGCGTTATGAAATGGTGTTATAAGGTTGGTCAAAGAAGCGTACTAGAAAATTGTGAATGCATTGCAACTTGAGGCCGCCTGATGCCATGCAATTCCTTTTCCGCTTTAATTATGATGCCATGCCAAGTTTGAAGTTGCTGAACCTATCCATCGCCGTGTTATAGTGTTTTGCTGCTGATACATTACTTTATGCTGTGACCTTGACCTTTGAATTCCGACCTTGAACATTTGCAGAATATCATCTGTCTCTAGCGAAAATTTGACATATAATCAGCCATAACTTGGAAACGGTGCAAGATAGGAGATAAGTTAATATTAATCACTAATACAAAGATGGGCTTTCGATTGGTACCAAAATCGTTGACTTAGAACCTTGAACGGCATAATGGCCATCATTTTGTATTATTTCGCCGAATTTGGTAGCTTTCATGGCCAGTTACGTAAAAGTGGTTGATTAGCCATCAACAGATTTGCTCCCGAGAAATGTAATAAAGTACACTAACTAAGCAGAACGGATGCACTGTGCTCTTTGCGGTAGCAGAGCTTCTATTTTCACCACACTTGAAGTCGGTCAACCTATTAGTATTCTGTTCCTGCCTTATGATGCCCATCCCTCATGTAACCTATGATGTGTTTGGTGGGATGTTAAACCTTACTTAACTAATGCCTCATGATGTTACTACTGATATGTTACATCATACTGTAACATTCACCTTCAGACCCCTTTAACCTTCAACATTTGTAGCATATTGGCCGTCACATGATCAAACTGTGTACCAAATTTTAGTGAAATCTAACAATCCTCAGCAGAGTTAACTTATTGCAATTTAAATTTGTCCAATTTGGGCACTGTATTCCATCTTGGATTTGACCCGAAGTGGATTTTCACAGTTTTGAGGCCTCCAGAGAACCATTCGCATTAGCAATATCCCAGTTCGCAACACTTGAGTTCTTAAGAGTTAGGTGGACCGAACTACGTCAAATTTGGAGGGTACATAGGCCAGTCAAGATGTTCTTAATGTATATTTTAATTTTCAGATGTGTTGCTCTGTTTCCAAATCAGAGCATGCCAAAGGTAACTGGGATAAAAAAATCTAGGCCATATTTTGGACTTTTTTCAGCCCCTTTAAAAAGTAGGGGAAGGTTTTTCATCGTGCGACTGCACATGCATATGCACGGTTGTGCTATCAAAATCTGTCTGTTTGTCAGTCTGTCAAATGCGTACACGCTGACAAAGCAAAATAACCTACTGCAAAAATTCTCATAGGATATAAAAGTTCTATTCATTTAGTTTTCTGACGGGAAGAATGGTTGGTGGGGGAGGACCTCTTATACCTGAAATTTTGGGCCAAACTGACCCCTCTCTTTCAAAAACGCCGTTAACGGATTTTCGCTCGTAGTGCCTCAGCCGTAAGACCTAGTGAAGAAAGTTCAATTATCACTATATAGGAAGTCCACTATGCGCTTTCCAATCAGCCTAAGATGAACAGCATACGTTGCCCCTAAGTCCCCAGAGGGGGCTCAAAAACGCAAAACGGCCATTTTCAGCCTAAAAGTGCACTTCTCTCAAAGAAAGTTGTTACGAAGTTTGTGTGAAAAACGTCAGCGGGAAAGTTGTAAGTAAGGCATTCATTGGCGTATCTCTCCATGCAAAAATGGTTCGTGTGGGACCTCCCCTTCTACATGAAAATTTGGTCAAAACTGACCCACCCCCTTGAGAAACGCCAGTTTCCAATAAGTATTCGCTCGGTAGTGCCTCAGCCGTAACACATAGCAAAAGAAGTTCAATTAACACTAATAGGAAGTCCACCCCTCCCACAAGCTTTCCAGTGAGCATAAGATGGACAGTGTACATAGCCCTTAAGCCCCCAAAGGGGGTTCAGAAACGCAAAGTGACCGTTTTTCTTCAAAAATTTGAACAGTAATCTGCAATAACTTCGAAACGGTATGAGATAGGATATCAGATAGTATTAATCACTAATAGGAAGTCACACATGGGCTTTCGATTGGTACTGATATTGGTGACCTTGAATGACCTTGAACGGCGTAATAGCCCTTATTTTGCGTTATTTCACCGAATTCGATAGCTTTGGAGGCCAATTATGTCACAGTGGTTGAAGATAGACTTGTAATGTCTGTAGAATATACTCTTCCACTTTTGGCCAAGACTGACCCACGCTGTAGTTGCACAGTGTATCTGCGATAGCTGAGCTACTTGTAAGTTCAGCCTGGGACCCAATCACTTATCTCCTATCTATTTCAAACCACTTCAAGTATGATACAATGGTTGTATTTCATTCTAACGGGCTTAGGGTTATCTCAGAAAAGGTGTTTTTTGGATTTCGTTTTGACAGGCTGCTAATCCCCTTTTATCACAGGAGCAGTTAGCCACAAGAATTCTTGTTTTTCCATATGTTGCTGAACTAAATGTAAGCTGTGGCAATTCTGTCTTATCACGCAAACGTTGTACTGAAATAGCTTCTTAAACACTTTAAACAGTTTTCACCATCAGTCAAATCTTGTGGTGCGAGAGCAGGTGTTTTTGCATGTTTGCTAGCTAAAAAGTGGAATTGGATGTTGTGGGAATTTTAACAGCGTCATCTAGTATGGATTATGCTAATGTACAAGGAAATGATGTTGGGTGATGATCGTGCAGCTGGCGTATTGCTGCCAGTGTCAGCTGGCCACTGACCACCTGTCCACTTCACTCCGGCGTTGACCTTTATCGGTGACCAGTTGTTGCTGGAGCGCCTGTCTTGTGTCTCCCTCCGTACTGGTGTATTTCGGTCAGTTAATGGCTCAGACGCCAAGACCTCGGGATGTGTTCGCGAGATTCCACTAATCTCCCGTTCCGTCTGTGTGTTTGCGTGTGTGTCTGTCTGTCTGTTGAACCGTTCGTTCCCGGTTGCTGGCAGCGGCGGCAGCGTGTTTATGCGCGGTTAGTTCCATTTGGAGCCCGACGGCGCGCGGACGTCTGGTCTCGGTGGCGTGCCGCACTGTCAAGCGCGTGCTCATTGCACCTGGCAACCGGCGCTGGCCACCCCGCCCACGTTCAGTCCATTCTTTACTGGCCGGCCCATCACGCGGCCATTATGGCGTTGATTGATGGCGAAGGACGCATGTATTGACACGGTTTTCGTGTAGAATGGTTGAAGAGGGTTATCTTTTGTATCTGGCGTTTTTTGACTGATGTTGAACTGTTCCAGCCAACCAGGGATGCGGAGTCGTTTTTGTGGGACTCGAAAAGGGGATTAGCAGTGTGTCAAAACGAAATCTGGAAAGAAGGAGAGGACATTTTACAGTTACTAAGCCGTCCTGGTCAAGGCCGCAAGCAGAAATTCATGGGGTCCGGTTTCTGCCCTATTCTCTGTCCCTTTCATTCTATTCCTCTTCCCTCCCTTCCCTTCCCCCTCTTTCCCTGCCTCGAAGTGGCCCCTCAGATCTAGTGAAGGGATCTGGAGGAGCACTGTCTCCCCCGGTGGGGGAGAATGACATTTGCAGCCATCAGGCTCTAAATACACCAAAAATGCGATTGCCACAAACACATTGTATTTGTCGCCCATGGAACTTGTCTAATGGCTGCAAATGTTGTTCAATTCCTGTTAAACTGAATCTAAAAATTGAAGTAAATGTAGTTGTTTCCGAATGTAGGCTGCCGTGTGTTACCGTGTACTGTATGGTCTCTTATGTAATATTACATGATTCTATACGTGATTATTTTTTACATTTTATGTCGTGGATGTCGTAACATCCAAAACACAGCGGTAGTTGCAGCCTTGATCGTGGATAGGCGATATGTAACGTGGTATGAACCTGCATCGATTTTACAGTGCCATGTCGGATTCTGCGGTGTAGTACAAAATAAATGGAAGCGCGCGGTAGGCGTACTTGTATCGCCGTATTGTGTGGACGGACGGCGTACATTATGGATGATCTGTCGACGATGTACGTTGTCTGTGGTGGTGTCCAACGGTCGGCCTGGGCGACAGCCGGCCGCCTGGTAGGTAGGCCGCCTTTTTTTCTGACAACGAGAACGTGGCGCACGCTGGCTGCCGGTCTGGAATGAAAGCAGCTGAAAGCTCTGCATTCATTGATCGTTAACGTCACGCAATACTCTCGTATGTAAATTATCGGCCGGTCTCCGTGCGGCCAAATAAAGCAGACCCCTCCTCATCTGAAAGCACTACCCTACCCTCTCCCCACCCCGGTCTCTTCCTTTAGCCTGGACGTATGCGGGTAATTGGCGTATGCCGGTCGCAGAGCGGCCCATTGTATGTTACAACACAGTGCGTGTGCGCTCGAGAAAGCCTACCTGATAACCACAGTCGACAGAACAGAGATAGCCGATTACAGCAAGGCAGAAAAGCTATTAAAAGAGCCAGTAAGATTAGCATGACGCCTACGTATGATCAGGAAAGAAGAAGAATTTACTAAGCCACACATAACACACATCAAAGTGAGGCCTACAGTGAGCACAGTTCAGACGTGGCAGTTTGCCAGTAAAAGAACAAGTAGCTCAGCTATCGGCAGACATAACGCGCGTCGGCGATCGTTACGCCGCTCAAAGTTATTCAAGGTCACCGATGTTGGTACCAGTCGAGAGCCCATATGCGACTTCTTGTCGATGATTAATACTGACTTATATCCTCTGTTACCGTTTCCAAGTTATTGTAGATTATTGGTCAAATTTGCGCTTTCAACAGGGGGTGCCTCTCTTTAGCACACTCGTTTGGGGTGAACCCCTAAACTCAAGACCACGAAATTTGGCCTCAAGAGACTAGAAACATCGCACTATCGTGTGGCACGTAAGGCTGTGGAGAGAGTTGTGAGTTTTGAAACGTTGTCTTGCCACTTAGTAATTCAGAGTCTAGCAAAAAAGTCGAGAAAAGGTGATGCGTGACGTATACTGCGCGAATTTGGTGATATTGGAAGATGAAGATGTTTCAGAAACGTGGCAACAGATGAAAAACGAGCTAGCAAGCTGTTTGAACAGAGGCTACTCTTCCCTGCTGTGAGCAGTGATGATTGTCTGGGTTATAAGATGAAGATCATCCGAACTGTTCTGTGCTGTACTGCGTGGTTAAAAACGTTTTTTTAAACCAACCCTATGCGTTTATTAAGGTTTTATTGGGTTTTGGGTTTTATTGGTTGTTTGAACGTGCAGTATAACATTTAATAAGAATTTACAGACATTAAAAATAAAAGTTGTCTGATATTAGTTATTATTAGTATTTAGTTCCCTGATGCATATGTTATTATACTTTAAGTTGTGATTACCAAAGCCAGCAGGTCTTGGGTATATGATGTACTCGGCTGTCTGAACCCTGCTGTATTGTGTACTGCAGTTGTGCACAATAATGTGAGCGGTTTTTAGTTTTTAGCGAAGGTGAACTCGCGTTCACCTTCGCTATATGTCGTCGCCCTCCCGTCTGTTTGTCGCTCTCGTCTGTCTGTAACGTTCGTTCACCCTACTCAGGCGATTGAAATTTTCTGCGATATTTCTACGCCATTTGTTACCTTGACCATCTGTGACCTTTCGGTAAAAATTTTTCGGAGATCGTCCCAGGGGAATCCTTCCCGTCGGAGGGTTAAACCGAAGAGGGGTAGGCAAATATAGCGATTTTGGACCTTTCCAAGGCTATATCTCGGAAATGATGCAAGATAGGAGGTAAGTTACTGATAATAACTAATAGGAAGTCACATATGGGCTTTCGATTGGTACCAAAATCGGTGACCTTGAATGACCTTGAACGGTGTAATTGCCCTAACCTCTGCGTAATTTTACCTAATTTGTTAGCTTTCGGGACGGATTACATAAAAGTGGTTGAGATATAGCGATACCTTTTGCAGCAGAAATGTAGTCCACAGAATCTAGTTTTTAGTGATATATCACTTACGGCGATATTGGCAGGGGATCACCCCAAGCGAGAGTGTTAAAGTGAGGCACTCCCCTCTTGATAGCGAAAATTTGACCTAACTTAGAAACGGTGCAAGATAGGAGGTAAGTTAGTATTAATCACTAATAGAAAGTCGTATATGAGCTTTCGATTGGTACTAAAATCGGTGACCTTGAACGTAAAGGCTTTTACTTTGCGTTATTTCAACGAATTTGGTAAACCTACTTTCCAGCTCAACCGCTTCCTCGAGCATTGAACTTATTGATTAAAAATTGGCTTCTGTAACACATCGGTGAAGTTAGTGTGCGTAACTAAATTCATCACGCATTCGCGGGTGGAGTGAATTTCACTGTTACTTACTTGTAATTTATCGTTTAAGTTTCGCTTTACCGTTGTGATGGTTTCTTGTTGTTGTGATGCTTGGCTTCCGGTTTATAGTAAACTCTGTGTGGCCTATGTCCGTGCCAGAATTTATGCGCGAGTCTATTGTACTTTGTAGTACAGTGTACATAGGATGTCGTCGTAAAACAGTTCACGTTCGCTATCTCATCTCCTGATGAGCTTCTTGTTACAGCTGAACTAAAGCCTGTTACTTCAGATATGTGCCTGGGTTTAGTTTGTTTGTATGTGTTATTCAATACTACATACAAACAAACTAAACCCATGCACATATCTGAAGTAACGGGCTAATAATAAATAATTGTTCTTGTATTGGCAGCGAGTTTGGTCTTTGGTTGTCAGTGCCAGTGCAGTCGACTGACTGGTCTCCGAAAAGACCTTTTATGTGTCGAGTGCGACGTTCAACTGTAGCCGGTCACTGGTTGAACCGAGAGTAGAATGTCTGAGAGTATAGCTGAGATTATCTCAAAACAGATTTTGTAGCATTATTGGAAGTTAATCGACGCACTGAAGACTGGTCTGTCATAGAACGAGACGGATACTCTTTAGATTAGGTTTTCGAAATTCGCTTTGAAATTAATTAGAAGTTAGTATCCATACGACACTATACAATATACAATAACTGCGATCGTTCGATCACCGAAAACTAAAGGACGGCGGTAAGAACGTTTGGCATCTTGGACGACTCAGTCGACGGTGGAAGCGAGCGAGTTGATTGTACAGACGACGCTGCGTTGGGTCTTTGTCAGCGGAACGACGGATGTGGTCGACGGTTGGTTGTTGTCGACAGTGGCCGGCGTCTATCCGTTGGGCGTCGGCGGCGACAGCGACCCTGGTCGCCGGCGTCGATCGAACGTCGCTGACGATAAATGACGCCGGGCTGTAGTAGTCGATATGACCAATAAATGCACGTCGGCATAAGTGGTTTGCGTTGTCGTCGTCGTCGGCTGCGTTGCGTTGCTTTGTGTCGCCGAGCGGGTGTTTCGCGCACTCTTCTGTGGTTCTGGAATTCTGTTCTGAACACACTGCAGGGGCCCCGCGGGTGATTGTTCAGTCCACTTCGAGGTGGATTTTATGGAGATAATTCTCTGTCTTCGCGCTAAGTTGACAGAAGGCCGTAGCCCCCTCCACTCTGAGTGGCTTTTGTCTACTCTCTATGCTTCTGAGGCTGAGATGACAGTGCAGTGACGTGTAGTGGCTTAGCCCCTCTCCAAGCCCCTTTATTACCCCATACCTGAAAATGAAACGACGCCTGTGAATGCTTCCCCAGCGGAAATCCTGGCTACGCCTATGGCCGAACTGAGCCTGTCACCGACCAGATAAGAAGCTCAGCTACCGCAGAGATAGCGCGCGTCGGCGGTCATCACGCTGTTCACGGTCGTTTTGCAGACAGTATGGGTCTTAGCCACTTTTGCATAATTGCCCCCAGTTGCATCCGAATTCGGTAGAGTAACGCAAAGCGGCAAAATAACGGCCATTACGCCGTTCAAGGTCATTCAAGGTCACCGATTTTGGTTCCAATAAAAAGCCCATATTAGTGATTAATACTAACTTGCATACTAGCCTATCTTTCCCCGTTTCCAAGTTATTACAGATTATTGGTTAAATTTTCGTTGTGATTGGGGTACCTCTCTTCAACTGAGCACTGCAAAATTTGACCTCCATAAACTATAGAAACATCACACTGTTGTATCGTGTGAACGTGTGAAAAGTATTTAAGATATCTTGAACCGTCTAGGCGTGGCTGACGAGCGTGACGGGACGGACGGACAGACGGACGTGTTGCATACATAGCAGTGACGCGCTCTAACAACATAGACGCGCGCGAAAAAAACCAGCCTGCTCGGCTGGAAATCTGCGAATCAGACGTGCATTATTGGCCACATTACAAACAGCGGAACGGTGAAGAGTAGCTGTGCGTCGCTACGTGCACATTACATGGCGTCGTGTGAGGTGATGAGTGGCGCCGACGACTCGTTTGTTTTCTCACGGGAAACATTCGTCACGTGACGCTTCCGGACCGACCGACCTGTCCGCCGCATAGGAATTCAGATGTTTTGTATTTCGCAGGGTCGGATACATGCTTCGTGCTTCCTAGTAGTACGTCTACTCTCTGGCGTGAAGGCATGACGCCGCTGGATTGGCCGTATTACGGCTCTCGCTGCCTTAATGTTAAGCTTTTTTTGGTTGCGTTCGATGTAACTGTAACTGTACCGCGCGCAGGGAGCGGTCCGAGCGATCTGATTTGGTTCATCTGAGCAAAACGCTC
>Ga0049105_1000108_pt1 | contig 18897 bp, 10 predicted proteins | sample WorMetvaBAHAMAS1_FD_61260 | JGI IMG/M metagenome (GOLD analysis project Ga0049105, IMG submission 61260) | Worm MetaG Olavius vacuus BAHAMAS.1 | ecosystem: Host-associated > Annelida > Digestive system > Unclassified | place: Germany: Marburg | collected 2013-04-09
CGTCATCCTAATATACTAAAGTTAAAACTATAGTAGGCCTATAATAAACAAATAAAGAAGTTGCAAAACTAGTAAAAAATATAACAAATCGACCGAGAAACGTCACCAGCAACCGCGTACACTACAAAGTCCGCTACTAGGTCCCGTCAGTTACGTCTTTCTGTTCAGAAAAACAAGACACTAGACACAATTCAACAGAAAGCAATAAGCTGCGCTCGAGTGGGAATCGGTCGCACAAACGAGGCGACGTACCCAAATGTCGCGCGCTTAGCGCTAAATGAGCAACATTTTGGTACCTCAAAAAAGGTGATATTACCCGGCATCACATTGCCAAATCTCAATTAGTTGTTGATTAATATCACCTTTTTGATTTTTGCTGTTTTCGATGTTTAACGTACTATGTAGCCGTTAACATTTGTATAAACGCAGTTTTTTACATTTATATTTGCTGTTTTATTACCGATTTAGGGTCAGTTCTTGTACTATAGCACATTAAAAAAGCACCAGTGGTTTTGTATATCAGTATAAAACTTGAATGGTGCTGCGATGAAGATTAAGGGTAGTTTACTGATGCACATCACCACTGTAAAGCGATTTTGGTGACCAAAATTTGGCCGGGTCTCGTAACTGGTAAATAGAGAGGATAGGCGACAACGCCATATTGGAATCGCCGACTCTGTTTTGCTCATTAACAATACGACTTTCATGACACTACATATAGTTCTCGAGATATGGAGGGGGTTGCAAAATTCTAAAAGGTCACATGACCCCTTTGTGACCCATTTGACCTAATTTTTATTTTTTTTTTGTAGGAACCATTTGTAGTGAATCTGTGTTTGGTGGGATGTTGAACCTTACTCAATCCAATTGCATGCCATATTTGAAGTTTCTCGCTTGAACCATTCCTGAGATATGAAGGGAGTCCCAGAATTTCAAAAGTAGGTCACGAGGGGGTCCCAAAAATTCGAAACAGGTCACGTGACACCTTCACGACCTGTGAATAGGGGGTTGCCAGTGACCCCATATTTGGATTCCTCGACCCCGATTTGCCTGTTCAGTATACAACTTTCGTGATGCTACAATATACTGAATAGGCAAATTGGGGTCGGGAAATCCAAATATAAAAAGGAATGATAGTTCAAAAAATGCACATCTTCCCAGAAAACCCCCATAAACTGATCTCCACCAAATTTGGCGCAGCGGGTCGCCTCGCCGACCTAATCACCTATGACAATTTTTTGGCAGTCGGCTTAGGGATTTTGAATCTGTGAGGGGATCAAATTTTGCCATTTTCCTATCTCCCACAGTCGCCGTTAACACAGTGCTGGCACTACCACACAGCCTCTGATTAATTGGACACGAGTATTGCATGAACTGCCGATTATTGACTGTAGATTTGATGAGCATGCTGGAGAAGCCACGGTTTCGCTCATTCCTGCAGTTTGTTCACGAGTACAAAGTTGATGATAGTCAGACATGGGATGGCTTTGATGCATCTACACAGACGATGAAGGAATGCTATGAGAAGTTTGGACTGGAGACAAGCACGGAGGACTTCACTGGACATGCTCTTGCACTTTATCTGAATGATGAGTAAGTAACGACATTGAGAACTGCTCTAGATAGTCAGTGGACGAACACCGTTCGTGACTGATACTTCACACATTGTATACTCCCTCATGAAAAGAATTCACCACAGAAATGTTATTGCAAAACTGCTGATTTGTTTGTAACTTTAGGCGTTCATGCTTTGTTCATGAGTTGCAGTAGTTAGCATATTTCAAAGGAACATGATGATGATGATGATGATGATGATCGTAACGATATTGATGATGATGCACACTGGACATATGTTACATTCTTTGGTTCTTTGATGCTCTTATCTGTTATGAGGTTTATTACTTCAGAACTCAGATTTGTTGTAGAGCTGTTAAATCAGTAAATAATTTAGAAGTTTTTTTTCTGACAAGTTCACGGGTAACTTGTTGGCAAATACTGTGTTATTTTCAGTTGCTTGTGTCTTATTGATTTTCTTCTCTTCTTGATGAATAAAGGTTCCCATTTTAAAGTTACACTTTGTATACAGATAATGTGTATGAAACAAGACTTATTGAAGTATCTCTTGTCCAGAGATATGTTATGTTATTGTAAAATTTCAGCAGCAGTATTGTCGTAAGATTTCTTTAATTGTTTGAAAAATTGATATGACAAGTGTAACTAGCAAACGTGTACTTGTGTATGACAGGTACTTAACAAAGCCAGCGTTGGACACCATCAAACGTATCAAGCTGTACAGTGATTCGCTGGCAAGATACGGGAAATCTCCGTACCTTTATCCACTGTATGGCCTTGGTGAATTACCACAAGGATTTGCTAGGTGATGTGCATTGTTTACTGTCTGAAAGAAACTTAACTGCAGTATTTTGGGCTTGAAAATGGAGACAGAAAATTTTCTGTTCCACAGTCTCGCAGACGATTGCCTACATCAACGCATGATTTCACTTTTGCTATACGCCATTTACGCAGTTTATGCTAACAGATAACCCATCCAGGTGAACGCTTTTTCTACATGGTGTTTGCATGTTGCGTGAATGTATATATGGTGAGTGTGCACACGGGCAGCACGTAAGGAGAACCTTAACCCTAACCCTAACTCACACATCACTGCTGTACTGAGTAAGTGTAATTGTCGTACATGTGCGCATACTCATCTGTGCAACTAGACAAAAGCCGTGTAGAAAAAGAGTTTACTTTCAAGGTTTCCGTACCCAGTATGGAAATGAGGCTCTCTGAAACAGTAAGTAAATATAACGGATATTGTGCTACGTAATTTTGCCTCGATTTTCCGTAACTCACTCGTTCTCGGTAACCTCCGCGAATATCGCAGTAAATAATATATTGCTAGAAACTACGTTCTTTGGCCTTCATTTCTGCTGCAGAAAATGTTGGTGTATCTTAAACCACTTTTACATAATCTGTCCCAAAGTTACCGAATTCAGTGAAATTACGCTGCGGTTAGGGCTAGTTAGGGCTATTACGCCATTCAGGGTCATCCAAGGTCACCGAGTTTGGTACCAATGGAAAGTTCATATGCAACTTCCTGTTATTGATTAATGCTAAGTTAGCTCCTATCTTGCGCTGTTTCCGAGAGATAGCGTTCGATAGGTCCGAAATCGCTATATTTTGCTACCCCTCTTGTGTTTAACTCCCCCGACGGAAGGGTTACCCTGGGATGATCTTCGTAAAATTTTTACCAAAAGGTCACAGATGGCCAAGGTACCAAATGGCGTAGAATGATTGCCAAAAATTTCAATCGTCTAAGTAGGGTGCACGAACGTTACAGACTGACGTACGGGCAACAGCATATAGCGAACGTGAACGTGAGTTGTCACATGTTAAGGAAGATTTGCCGCTGAAAAGACCTGTTGTATGTTGATTGGAAATTTAAATTCCGTTTAGCTATATGTGTATCAAGAATATCAACATCTATGAACATATCAGTTAGTTTAGAAGATAACTTGACAGAATTTAAGAAGAAAGACAATAAATGAAACCCAGGAAACACATCCCAAAAGCTGGCCTCTCAGCCAGGAAGCTTCCATGGACAAACACTGGTGACCATAATATTGGGTGGATCATGTTTATCGCATGTGCACCGTGGCCATGTAGACAAGCATGTTTACCGATACCATATGTTAATATGCCCCTGCGCTGAAAACTAACACAGTCTAAGACAGAGGAGACAGTGAATGTGTTGTGAAGCCTGAAGGTCACTGGAGCAATCTGATCTTGTTGTTTGTTGCCAGATTATCCTGTTGTGAGTAATTTGAAGTTCTAAAGTATGTTTTTGCTGTTCTTTCTGAATTTTAAAAATCGAACATATGACAGAATATATCAGTTGAATTGTTTGTTTACAAAAATTTAGGCAACATTGCTTTGTTTGATTGGATCCAGGAAAGACTGGATATCAGATCGTTTTGCTCTGCTGTGTCTCCCTCATTGAAGAGTTTGTTAATTAGGTGGATCAATGTACTTCGTCATTTTAGAACATGTGCATAAATACAGTTTTAGAATAGTGTCGGAAACGGTCTGTATTTGTACCAGGCTAAGTGCTGTGTATGGTGGGACGTACATGCTTGACAAGCCTGTGGATGAGATTGTCACCGAGGATGGCAAGCTGGTCGGTGTGAAATCTGGCTCAGACGTAGCACGCTGTAATATGGTCATCTGTGATCCGACGTACGCTCAAGACCGCTGCCGTAAAGTTGGACAGGTCAGGCACGCTACTTTGCACAGCTATTGGATGCTGATCAGAGAAGGTGGTAGCCACTGTCAGTGACAAGTACTGAAATTAGTGTTACTACAGTTCATTGAAAGTCCTTGAGAGTACTTGACTTTGTTTTTTTTCAAGGTGTGAAGAGTCCTGGGAAAGAATCGAAGTGATTGAAAGTACTTGAATAGTTTCTAAAAAGCCCTTGAATGTACCGTCCCTTATGTGTGATGTGTGCATCATATGGTACTGTTCTTAGCGAATGCTTATTTCTCAGTGTATGAGATTGTTAATTGTGATACGGTACTAAGAATCTGTGTTGCTGCCTTGCTTTTAGTATAATGGTACATAACAGTTAACAGTAATCCTAAGACAGCCAGAATTTTTTACTGGAGAAATTAGTGATGTTTCGACATTGACTGTTGTCATTCTCGAACTCAGCCTGTGAGTTTATTCAAGAATACAGGATTATAATGGTGCAGTTTTGTGTTATTTCGGTGAACCGTGTGAACTCTCGCAATAACTTCGTCGTGATGACAGCACCATAAACGTTGTGATAAGTATTATCAGTCTTTTTGTTATATTGCTGTTGCAGGTGGTGCGAGCCATATGCATCGTTGACCATGCTATTGCCGATACAAGCGATGCTTCTTCTTGTCAAGTGATCATTCCACAGAAGCAGGTCGGTCGACACAATGGTGAGTGACTACGAGCATATTGACGTGGTTTGTTGCAGCGGTCACTGTAGTCTCAAGCCAGCTGTGTGTATTGTGTCTTCTGTGTAATGGAGTGATTGCAAATTACCTTCGAGGTTTTGTAAATGGATGCCCGTTGTCTGTGTAGTCATTGTTTGTTGTTTGCCACGTTCATAATCAGCTGATTTGGCAAGGCCTCATTTGTACCTGGCAAAATGTCAGTTTTAACCTGATTTAGCAGAATCTGTATGCAATAGGAAAAGTCAGAACTTGGCTGTTATATGTGGCTATGTGGTGTGAACTATGCCCACATCATATTTTTCCTACCTGACAATGTGTTCTCACTTTGGTTGGTTTATTGTTAGTTAATTCTCTCATTTGATGATTATGTTGATGGTGGCTTTACAGTGGATTTTATGGCACATGCCATCAGTAACAGTGACTGAATTGTGATTAGTCTTAGTACTGGTCCAGGTCCTGGTCATGGACCTCACCGATCCAACATCACTTCGGTTCGGTCTCAGACATTTTCTGGACCGGACCTGATCCATGTGCATTTGATCTGTTGTTTTTGTTTATTTCATATAAATCACACTTCACAACAACCACAAAAAAAGAAAGTACTTGACGTCACTGCTGGCATTGGATGAATGTCTTTCGTTGTCGAACAGTATCATGTGCACGTATGCAACATTTTCACCATCAAAAAGTTAGTAAGTAATGCAGGCGTATATCGAGTCCCTGATTCAGTTCGGTTCGACCAGGTCCAAATTACTGGCATTCCTGGACCGGTTCCAGTGCATTTGTGGCTGAACCATACTGTCACTAATGTGATGAATATTGTCGTGCAGACATCTATGTTTCTTGTGTGAGCTCGGCTCACAGTGTCACCAGTAAAGGTTTCCATCTGGTCATTGTGTCCACCACCGTGGAAACTGCTGATCCAGAGGCGGAGCTTACTCCCGGACTCGACCTGCTTGCACCAATCAAAGAGAAGTATGAACTTGAACGTTCCTACAAAGTGTAGACTGTATCTAGTCTAAGATATATTTCTGTCGGCTTGCTGTTTAGAGGAATGCTCACTTAGAACGTAAATAAAATGCAGTACAGTGTATACAAATACGACGTCAGACAGCGATGGCCATAGCAATCTTGTGAATGCAATAGCTCATGACTGAATGGATTTGAACCACAACTTACAGAAATACTTTCCACATTGGGTCCACGAACTTTAGCTGTTCGTTTATGTTAACTATGCACATACCAATCTATTAATTGAAGAACGGTTGTCACATTGTTCAAATTAATCAAGTTATTTCACGATTAATAATAAGTGTCGCTTAAGTGTATGATTTTCCTGCCTCGGTTAATAACCCAATTTATATATGTTTATTTGTTCATTGTGCTTGTGGCTGTAGATTTGTGTCGGTGAGTGATCTGTGGGAGCCTAGTGATGATGGAACTGAGAGCCAGGTAAAATGACAGTTTGTTAAAAAGGTTTTTATCTCAGATAGCTGAGTTTATAGTATAGACAGTCAGAAGCTGTCTGTGTGTGTGTGTGTGTGTTTCAACCAGGATGGCCCATCTCACAGCTGCTACACATAGAGACTGCGTGGGATCTAGATACCCACCCCAAACATTTCCGATACCCCAAACATTGCCGTGGACATTTCCCCATGAAAAAGTATCCCCTCCCTTGAAAATTCCCCCAGATATTCCCCCTCAAAAAATTCTCCCAATCTTCAGTATAACTGAGGGTTAAATTTAACTAATGTTGGGCCTAAGAGATACTATATGACTGATGTCAGACAACTTATGGCCATGGTTAAATATTAGGAACACTGCAAGGAATTTAAATCAGTTGGCTAACTTGGTAGTTTTGTCTAGTCCATTGTTCTCATCTTGGGGACTGACTGACTGGTCTCTTGCTGTATGTCGATCAGCATTCTTGTCTTATTGTTGTTAAGTCCTGCTCATAGCAGTCCATGCTCAACTTCACAACTAGTGTAATATCTCTAGGGTGTTAAAACATTCTGTAGATAATATATAACCTAGATTTACTAAGTATGTCTTTTAGCTTATCTGCCTAATCTAGTAATTTGTAGTTTGGTTTTCAAATGGGAAATGGACAACATTAAGCGCCAATTGCACCAACGCTAGTTAAATTTAAACCTTCAGTTATATTGGCATTTATCCTACTGTTAACGAAAATTGCGTTGCACCATGGACAGTTAGCGTGTAACCTAGAGTGACTTCTGTCGCACTAAACTCGTCTGGTTAATTAACTGTAGTTAATATGATTGATACATGTGGTTCATGCAATGCAATATCTATTCAACCTAAGGTTAAATGTAATTACAGGTTAGTTAACTCACGAGTGCAGCTGTCGTTGATGCAACTGGCCCTGAGTGGTGTCTCTGAATTGTGATGCATTGTTGGTATTACTGACAGATCTATGTCTCGACCAGCTATGATGCCACAAGCCACTTTGAAACGACGTGCCGCGATGTTCTCGACATCTTCCGTCGGGCGACTGGCAGTGACTTTGACTTTTCCAACGTGAAGCATGTCCTCGAGGAATCCGAATGAGATAATGATGACGACGTCGACCACAAGCTTATGTGATTAAATGCCTCCTCTTGCTGTCTCTCGCTCAGTGTTATGCGGTGTAGCATATGTATGTGTTTTGTCTGTGTGTATGTTTGTCGCCTGCCGCTGCTGCTTTTGTCGACGTGTAACGAAAACCAGTGCAGATGTTAACGCTTATCGAATCTATTGCATTCTGCTGATGTTGTTACTCTAGTCAGCACATATATGTTTTATGGAGGTATCTTCTCTGAATTGTACAATTTCCGATCTGCAGCATGTAGTTATGTTAAACCGACAGATATTTTGAGCAGTCTGGCTCTGGAGGAGTTGGCAGTGCTTTTGTAACTTCTTAATGTGTGTCCAAACCAGTTTAAGAAGTATAAATTCTAACAGTTAAAGGCAACTGCTGAAGCACATGATGGAAAATGTCATTTCTGTTTTTGATGCTCAGAGGCTTACACTTTCAAGACTCAGCGATGCATAATATGTAACTGTCTGTATTGTTGATAATTCGCAGCTAATCTGTCATGGAGTAGATCATATACCAGCTGTCATCTGTGGCATAAAGTTTTCTAACCTTACAAGAAAGAAGCCTTTTGGCATTTTGATTGATTAACTGATCAGAAAAATTATAAAGAGTATGTTGTATATTCATATCCAGTGCAAGTGCAGTAATCAGTCGCAGTATGTATTGAAATAACCTGTGCAAAGCATGAGCTTTTCATTTTCATGCATGTTTCTTGATGGATGTTGCCCATATGCCATTTTAATGGTGTGGTCTTGTTATTCATATTCATGCACTTAACATAATCTCTCCTGTTGTAAATTATATGCACACGTTCGGAATACCTAGAATTGTAACAGAATTGCAGTGATAGTTGTAACATATTATGATGCGATATATTTACATTGTATTAATAGTGCACAGTATATATTTTTATTTTGTGTTCAGAAAATTGTTTTCTTTGTTGTCTTTGTGCTTTCACTTCTGTTGTTTAGAGTTTGTTAATATGTTAATGTGCTGACTACTGGTTACTGGAGCTCTACGGTGCAATAAGTGACGTACGATGCAGGAAAGGCTCGTCTCCAAAATGACTTATTATGTGTTGAATTTGACGTTAAACTCTGCTCACTCACTGTCATTTACAATCTTACAATCACCAGATACATTGTACCATTTGCTTGTCATCAGATAAACGTATAACTGTTTACCATCTTGACAATAGAGGAAAGGAACGATATGCTGCCTTGTATTTACACATAACAGTGCAGCTACCACTATACTATCCATCAGGGGGAGAGGCATCAGCTGGGCAGTGTCTGTCTAATGCTGAGGCCCTGTTAGCAGTTTCATCACTAAGGTTGGTGTCACATGGTGTGGTAACCGATGGTGTCACCCTTTTTTACCGAAAAAACTGATACCTTTTTTAGTCGTCTTCATTACTTGATGATTTTTTTAGTTATTATCACTACAGTCCACTCACACCCTCTCAGCCTTTCCACATGATCATTCGTCCAGTTCTCCTTGCCAAACCCCCTCGCCCCAGTGATGCCACTGCCTGTTAGTTTCGACCCGATGCATTTATGACACTGCAGCATTAGCCATAGGAATGGGATTTGGAGTCGCTGTAAGTCTAGTGTTTCTGCCGGCTCGAAAGCGATGGACGATCTGTTGAAAGAACATAATGATGCTTAGAGAAGACAATGGACAGCACACTTGCCTCTGAAGAGATAGAAACTATCATTCAGTTTGGGCTATGTGGTATGGTTGGTTGTTGTATTTTTCTTTTCTGCATTTTATGTTCCGTATTGTGCAGTTTACCCTCAGAATTTAATTAAGCGGTTAACTGTCGGAGGTGAACATCTGTGTCTTGTCATATTATGTTGCTGTTGTATGTTATGATATAGGTAATGGCTTTCCATTGGTTTTGTCATCTTATTCCAATGATACTGGCATCAGTTGGCATAATTTTTGTTTGAGGCAAATCATTCCTAGTGTTTTCTTGACAGTTGGCACGAAGGTGACGGTCATAAGCAAAGCATCACCGTCATCACCCTTTGGCCAGGCCATTATAAAATTATGACGATGTTTGACATTTCTGTTGGTATTTTTGGTTGTTGCATGCAGGTATGTGAACAACTTGTCTAAGTTATCGTAGCCCCATTACACTGCCCACCACACCACACATTCCTAATGACGATGGTATTTTTGTGTGGAGTACGACAGTACTGTTATATTTCCATACATAAGTCACTCTTTTACTTCGGACAGTAATTATCGAATAGCAGTTGTTGCGTAATTTCTCGTTGTTGTTGTAAGTTTGATTGCCAGTACCTGTGCAATGGAATTCCTGGAAATACTCACCTTCGAAATGGCCTGTAATCTCTCTAGGAAACATTGATCTCTAGTCGCTTACTGACTCGGTCATTTATGTTGGCAGTTGTGTGCTGAAACCAGGCTGCTGCATAAATGTTTAGGGGAGGATATATTGAGTCCCTGAAACAGATGGCTGTGGGTCGTGTCATTGGTGATAGTTGTTTGAGTTCTGATTCCATTGCGCTGACCTGCTGTGTTTTGTTAGTGTTGTTGAGGTGATTGGTTGATAATAACTGCACTGTTATTGTCGGTGCTGTTGTGTTGCTGTAGTTACTCATATTGCTGTTGTATTTACCTTTGTCTTCTGTGATGGGCGTATTTCGCTCTAAAACAAGGCAGTTGTGAGCTGATGAATTTTTGTTAGTTGTTAATGCCAAATGCTGTGTGTGATCATTGCCAAAGTGCTGGTGAAGTTGTGGATGAAGCAGGGGACAGTTTATGTACTTTCTACAAAAAGGCTCCTTTACCTTTAAAGAGTGAGATTCGGCGTCAGGTGGGGCATGAAACTGCTCTCCCTTTCACTCGACAGTGTAGCTATAGATAGTAACAATAAGTGCAATAATAATAATAATATGCATATTTGTGTTTTGTTATAAGGCAGTAAATGGAGGTCAGTTTGTATAGACTAAAAGCTGAATGAAACAGACATGCTTTGTCCAAGATGTGAAAGCTGACGATGAAGAATTTCCCAAGAACTGTTAATGGATATGAGTTACTTATGGCACTGTGAATAACCGTTTACGATGTTGCATGTGAATCCACAGTATACAAGTAAAGCATTTTGCCGAGTGTGATATTCAAATATTGTATCCAGAAGTTAAAATATCAACACAAGTGCATGTGACCATTGTTTCCAGCGCGTAGACAGCAAGGGCCGTAGCATCGCTTCTCTGTGATCATGTCTAAGAGGTCGTCCATAAATAATATTTGACAAGTGCCTGGATCGTTCAAAACCGAGTTCTTGGTATTTGACAATTGATGATGTATGCAGATGCGGACGTCCGCATAGGGGAGAGGGGGTCAGCCAGATGCGGACAAAAACGGACAAGGGGAGGAGGGTTAAAAATCACCAAATTTTTGTGGACGTCTTTTATGGACGACCCCTAATAGCATTCTTACAGAAATCTGCAGGTGGAGTGTCATCCTTTTGGACCTGGTTGATCCACTTGCAGCAGGGCCAGCCGGGAGTAGTTTCCATTTGTGGCTGTTGACCATACCTTGATGAGTCACAGTTCAGTATTGTATTACCTTATGGTATCATTATTTACATTATGATTGACCAAATGCGCTTATTTGTTGGCTGTGTATACACCATTCAAAAGTAACATCTGTTGACCAGAACATTGCAAGCGAATGTTATACTGCCATTTAGCACATGATGTGGTTGTGTGTGCGGGTTTGTCATGTTGCATGCTAGCCGATAGTGACTTTCCCGTTGTCGGGTGTGTGTGTGTGCGTGTGTGTACTTGTGTATAGCATCCATGTCATAATGAAACTGTTGTACTTGCCATCTGTGGACATGCTTTGCTGTGTTTCGTGATAAATCTGGCATCTACTTTGCTGATAGTCGAGTCACTCTGGTCTATTAAATGTCGCGAATATGCTGATGTCATATTATTCTAGCAAGTATGTTATGGCACAAGTAAGAGGCTGAAGAGATTTGGTAAAATGAGCTTGTCATCGGACACTGGCTGTTTTTAACAACTTCTACGATCGTATTTGTGTTGGTTGACATTGCTGGTGGTGTGACAAAGAAGTTGAAATGTTGATGAGGCTAGATCCCGATTAGCAGCTCCCCCTCTTCTGTAGTACCTACAAGACAAGGAAGAATACATGTCATCCGAGTTACTTACGGGTGACGCGATAGGCTAAGCACCACAACAGGGGATATAGATGAGAGCTCAGCTGTTGCTGAGATGGCTGCACAATATAATTTCGCTTAGGATCTCAGTTTCAGTTATCTAAATAGAATTTTTTTAGAATTTGTTGAGAATATGGCAGCTTTACAGCTGGATTGAAAAGACAGATGAAAATAAAACCAACACAGTTGTAAAGAAAGAACCAAAAAAACAGATTAAAAACAGATATTATCATCTTCCAGACAATCACCGACGTAATTGACCCCAAAGCTACCGAATATGGTGAAGTAATGCAAAATAATGGCTTTATCCGTTCGAGTCGGTACCTTTTTGGTACCAATCGAAAGCCTGTATAAGACTTCATATGTGCGAATAATATATACTTGCATCCTATCTGGCACCGTGTCCAAGACATTATCATTTGGCCTCAAGAACCTAGAACGTCGTTCAAAGCATATTTTGGTATCTTGAACTGTGTAGGTGTGACTGACGAGTGTGATAGACGTAGAGATGGACAGACATTCTGAATAGCAAATGCCGCTCTTGACGTTGCGCGGCCAATAATTCAGTGGACGCTACCCAAGTAAAGGAGTGACGAAAAATAATGGGAAAGTGCTGATGGCCATAAATCGATTATTGGAGAACAATCCATTCGCATTCTTAGAACGGAGTCAAAAGAGCATATACACGAAGAGGATTACTTCTTAATAGCTTTTCGGTTTTTGCTCATCAATTTTTGCTTTAGGTTTTATTCATTAATTAGTTTTTATATCGATAGCTAGCTACTTGTCGGCTTTTTGATCTCACGTTTTAAGTACCTGCGCAAAGTGAGGTCAGCATGTCAACACCTGCGTCCAGTTACTGCTTACTGCGCGAGAAACGTTACATACTTCTTGTAATTGTGCGTACTCAAATTCGTGACGTCATTAGTTAAAGGGTTGTGGGGTTGAATGTTTTGATGTAGTTTTTACTGTTTTGGTCGACTGCTTTAGCGATATCGACTACTTTGAGGTTTGACAACTACAGGGCCTTCCTTTGTAGAGTTGATGCCGGTTAGCTGTCAACACTACATTTATATGAATTTGAAATATTCAATGACATCAATTACATTTCGTAAAAGTTATTTTCCGCTGACAGAGACGGAAATTTGTAATGCTTTGAATACTGATTACCGTCTAATGCAGGGACCGAAGGCCGAGGCATTTTTGCGGCACATGAAAGACTACAGAAATATATTGTGCTTGAATAGATATAGGTAAATTGGCGTTTTGCCAGCCATGCATGTGCCCCGTATTTCAGATCGGAGTGACTATTGATCCGGCAGGCGGACGAATAGCTCTTGCTGCTGTGTCTGATGCTAACGACGGGACTGCCTGTAGTGCGCATCTTGTTTGACTAGCTGCAGTCAGCTTTTGTCGAGACTGATTAGTGATAGGGTCTACTACTGCTGAACACTCTGAACTAACACTTCTAACACTATACCGGACTGCTCATCTGCTGCTTAATTAGAAATAAAAATCTGACAAGTGCCTCAATTGTTCAAAGCCGAATTCTTTGGTATTTGACAGTTGATGATGTATGCAGATGCGGACGTCTGCATTGAAGAGAGGGGGGTCAGCCAGATGCGGACAGAAGCGGATAAGGGGAGAGGGGCTTAAAAATCACCAAATTTTTGCAGACGTCTTTTATGGAGGACCCCATACAAGCTATTTGCCCGGCAGCCAGACTAATAGCCATCGGGTTATTGGTCCAGTTGTTGGATCAATATCACTTGCGATTTTAGATAGTTGGGATGCTTTGCTGTACTACATGAAATTTCGTTTCCTGGATATTTTATTTTAAGCAGTATAATTTATATATTAGTGTGATGCAGTAGTTATTTTGGTATAAGGTTTGTTATATATGATTAGTAATTTAGTTACCATTGCCATTGATTCTAGGCTTTAAACTTGGTATAGAACATGATATTGTTAAATATGTGTGAAAATGTCTCGTAATGTTTGTGAATTGTAGCTTATCGCAGTTTGCAATGCCACGAAAGCCACTTCATCCAAGTTTTCGGAAGAAATATGTGATGAAGTTGAACTGTCGGTTTTGTGGAAACTGCGTATGCATGCGAGGGATGAAAGCAATCCTTCTTGCCGACAACTCTGTTGAACTCTTTTCAACTGATGAGCCAGCATCTCTGTAAGTTAAATTCATTTTTTCTGCACTGTATGGAATGCCAGCATGGACTAGCGATGAGAAAGGTGTCTGTCTGTCCGTTGGTCCATCTGTCAAATGCATACATTGTGAGTGACAAAACGGAAGAAAGATCTGTCCAGATTTTTATACCATATGAATGATCATTTAACCTAGTTTCCTGAGAAGAAGAATGGTTGGTGGGGGCGACCCCTTCTGCCTGAAAATTTGGGTCAAGCTGACACGGTTGGAGCGAAAGCGACGATTTTCAGTCGATATTCGCTCTTAGTGCCTCAGCGGTACCACCTAGCAAAAAAGTTCAGTTAAAATTAATAGGAAGTCCACTACATGCTTTCCAATGAGCCTAAGATAAACATCATATGTTGTCACTATGCCCCGTAAAGGGGGGGCTCAAAAACGCAAAATGGCTGTTTTCCTTCTAAAATTGCACTTTGTTTGAAGAAAGTCTGCTACAAAGTTTCTTTGTGTGAAAACTGTTAGCGACATAGTTGTAAAGCATTTATTGGCCTATCTATCCGTGTGAAAAAGAGGACGTACCCTATTACGTGAAAATTTGGCAGATACTGACTGACCCACCCCATTGCAAAACTCCAATTTTCAATCTGTTTGCGGTTGTAGCACCTCAGTCGTAACACCAGCAAGAAAAGTTCAAATAACACTAATAGGAAGTCCACTATGCGCTTTCCTGTGCACTAGTGTGAGACATTTGGTGGTGGTCTGGCATAGTGGTTAGCGCGTTGGCTTCGATCAACGAAGTTAATCAACGTCGGGCCCGGTTAGTACTGAGGTGGGTGACCGTATGCGGGTTCAGTTCCCGGTGAACCTAAGATGAATAGTATACATTGACCCTAAGCCCCCAAAGGAGGCTCTAAAACGCAAAGTGTCCTAAATTTTAACAACAATCTGCAATAACTTCAAAACGGTTCGAGGTAGAATGTCAGTTACTAGTAATAAAGTCGCATATGGTCTTTCGATTGGTACCGTCATCAGTGACCTTGAATGACCTTGAACGGCGTAATAGCCCTTATTTTGCTTTATTTCACCGGATTGGATAGCTTAAAGATGGGGTAGTTATCTACTAGATTACCCCCGCCAGTGGAATAAGCAGCAAGTGGTAATGAAGGGCTGACACCTGCTGTGCCCAGTTAAAGGAATAAGTGGAATCCAGTCCCAGACAGAAAACTATTTTTCCCATAAAGTACTCGGTCTGGTGAGTCTGTCATAACTCAGTGGCGGAGGTAATATTAGATAATTACCGGAGATGGCATGGTGGTGCAGTCAGTAGAGCATTGAACTTGCAATCAAAGAGATCGGGGGCTCGACTCCTGGCTGGGCACCACTGCACAGTACATATAACTTCAAGCAAGTTGTTATTCTCATTGTGCCTATGTCACCAAGCAGTATAATTCAGTACTGGCCTAATGGCAGGGAAGCCCTGTGTCTAGAAAGGTAACTACATATGTGGCAGAAACTAATAGCAGCCTACTGTCGGGTTTATGCTATCACCTGCACGCTGACTGCCTACAGGCCAAGATCAGCTCTGAGCCAAACGCTTGTGAGTGTGGCACTACTTTCGCATTTACTCACGAAAGAAAACATGACAAAAGCAACAGCGAGAAAATCCTCTTCAGCACATGTTCAACATCTCTGCAAACGCTCATCTGTTCTTCACCATTCTCGGCCGCCAGCTGACCTCGATCGCTGCCTGCTGTCCTTGACCGATCTGTGTTGTCCTAGCCTACAGTCACGTGGTCCACTGAATAGCAGTCTCCAGTCACTCCCAGTGTCCTGACAGTCATTACATACAGCTGGATGAGCAAGCTGTGGCAGAAGTTACAAAGTGAACTTAAAGTTACTTTTTGCATTTATTGCACAAAATGTCATATTCTTGATTTGTGATTAACACCACAGACCAGTTACAACATTCAAATATGATTCATCATGTGTAGTTGTACAGAGGGTGTGGTCAGTAAAAAATTGCTCCAGTGATTCTAAGAGGTTTTGATCGATGACTGTTGGGTTACACATTTGGTGTTTGAAGTTTGGTTTGATAGGTTTGTTTACTTAACATAATTATGCTATTAACTGCTGCATAAGAGTTATGAGAGTTTCTTTTACCGTAGTATGCGAGTTATGTGACAAAACAAATCTGACAGAATGTCTTGTGAATGTTGAAATATGTGTGGCCCTTGGTGAAGGTATCAAACTTACGGTACACAAGCACTTATTTCATATTTTTACTTATGCCATAACGTATTTTCTGATGTTTTTCACACTTGTATCCTGGAGTAATTGTATAACATCATTGGAGTTATCTGTTGAGGTCAAGCTATGCAACATTTCTGTCATTTGACCAGTTAACAAATGTTATTTGTTATTTTGCAGGTAGCATAGTTGCTATAGTTGATATATTAGTGCATTGTCTGCCACTATACACAGTTATCACAGAGCACCTGATATTTTATTTTGCTTGTATGCACCTAATGTAGAGCAAGTGCTATCATATATCACTGGTCATATAGATCTCCATAAAAGGAAAACAAAAAAAACTAATATATGCACTGCTGTTTGTGTCACTCAAGAGCTGCAGCAGTTGTACGGTAATTTTTTCATGTTTTCTCTTTTTGCAAGTTATGTCAGTATTTAACTGTTTGTTTGTAGAATTAGATGTGTAACACTGCAAAGTTCTAGTTGGCTAATAGCTACTGTCATATGTTGTAGTCATACTGCACTGGTTAATGAACCTTTCAAGACTGGAAAATGCCGATGTATAATCAAAGACGTCGCCTGTTTAATCTGGTAAGCATACACTGCATCATCTTGTTTGTGACGTGCGAGAAAAAAATGAGCCATCAGTGATTAGACAAGATGTAGATATTTAGCACTTGGTACAGGTAATTACATGAATAATTATTAGTTGTGTTTCTAGTGCACAACCAGTACCAACATTTGCTAAATGCTTATCACAAATGCATTCAGGCTGTCACACTTGAGCAATGAGCATTACATATAATATTTAGAGCTTGCATGCGATTAATTTTTTGACCGTGTTAACACGTGTTTTAATATTTTTAATCATGCGTTATTGCATTATTAATGCACATCTTGTCTCTGTATATCTTTCAGGTAGGTGTCAATCAACAATTGTATGGATGAACATGTTTGGTGCTGAATGCGGGGTATTTGTGCTGGTGCCACTGTGAATTTCACGAAGTTGACCTTGACAATTGACGTTAAATAAATGCTCTGTTGTCATTTACTATAAATTAAGTAGTCAGAAATTACATCGTTGAGACTTGAACTAATTTTGACTACTAACACGTTGCACGCTATGCAGTTTATTAGTTTGGTGCAAATTCGGTAGAGGGCAGCACTGGTGTACGTTGCTAAGATGCGGCACTAAAGTTTATGTGGACACTGGGCAACCGTTGTCCACAGTTGTGTGAGGTACGAGACGTTGTGTATGAACATTACTGACAGAGTACGAGATATCTCGTATGTCACTGCCAACGTGTTGAACGAGGTTTTTATTGCGACTTCGCACTGCTGTTTTGTGGCACTGAGTTAAAATTTTCAACAGCATTTATTTTTTTGATCGCAATTAATTCGTTAATGCATTTGTTAATGCGTTAATTAGCGAGCTCTAATAATATTAAAACATTAATCGACATCTGTGTGTTACATCTGTCCTTATTCAAGAAGTGCTGTATGTGAACAACCAGCAGTAACTGCTGTTGTAGTTCAGTTGAAGATTTTGGCTGTTGCGGGCACACATCAGCTACTTGGTTCATGGTCTGTTGTTGTCCCCATTCACAGAGTTTACAATGTGCAGATTGTACATGGACCGGAAGTGATTTAGCAGATGCCGCATGTGAGCAGGAAGATTGAAACCTGTTGCATGGTCGAAACAATGTTACATAAAGAGGACTATGGAACAGGTTTAGTCGTTGGCACAGCCAGCATTTTCACTGTGGGCTGTGGGAGCGATGGGGCGGGAGGGGTACACTCATAGGCATGGTGTCATATTGAGGTTTGAGGTATTAAAGGGGGTGGCTCTGGGAATGTGGTTAAGCTACCTTCCGCAGAAGGTTTTATGCAACAGCAGGATGCTAAGCCTGCACGGGTTGCACGTGCACCATGCACCCCCTCTGGCTACCCCCATGGTTTCAGTAAACTAGTAGTTTATATGATATCAGTCGTTGCTGTGTTTTCATGCTACAGTGGCAATGTAATCGGCTATGCAGTAGCGATTCCCTGTCGACCTTGTCTCGACGCCTGCAACAACGGCCACTACTACATGTTCTACAGTCACGCTGTCGATGCAGCTGAGCGGCTAGACAGTTCTGGTACAGTAGTCACAACATTGGTCATTTTTCTCTTCTGTCATTTCTTTATGTCTTACTGCCTTTGAAGATACGACATTATTTTGGGATAATAATGCATACATAATTATTGTTATTGTTTTTTTTATCCTGGGTGTATAGTTCCCGGGGGTAATAAAACAGCTGGAATGACTATGGTTAGGAACGTCTAGGTTCAATTAGTATTGAGTTGAAACGTTGTAATGACACCAAAAGACCTGGGAATAAAAATACGCTTGCTGCTTACAATTACTGAAGAAACTGCCTGTAATGTTTATAAATGTGACTACTACTGCTACTGCTACTGCTATTATACTACTACTACTACTGCTACACTGTGAGCCGTAAAAACGTGCCACTTTATTATTATTATTATTATTAAATCTGAACGTCATGGCAACATTATAGTCTTCAAGGTTGACTGCAAGGTTGTAAACTGAGTCACGAAGCTATTGAGCAAACACTGATATAGTCAATCTGGGAAGGAGCGTGAAAACAGTTCAGTCTTCAGGCGACGTCGAAAAACTGTGAGTGACTCAGAGGA
>Ga0049105_1000109_pt1 | contig 18838 bp, 12 predicted proteins | sample WorMetvaBAHAMAS1_FD_61260 | JGI IMG/M metagenome (GOLD analysis project Ga0049105, IMG submission 61260) | Worm MetaG Olavius vacuus BAHAMAS.1 | ecosystem: Host-associated > Annelida > Digestive system > Unclassified | place: Germany: Marburg | collected 2013-04-09
AACAGATAATGTCAACATAAATAAGCTAGGCCTACACGCAATCAATGGTCCATATCCTCAAGTAGGCCTACAATGTAGAAACAAACAAACAATGTTCACATTTGGTACCAATCACGCCTGGCGGCCATAGATAGTCTGATGTAGTGTATTATTGACATTAAATCATTATCATTAACACAGCAGATTCAGTCAGACAATTACATCAGTCTCAATGACAAGAGCAAACATCAGTGACAACAAACAATTGACATCACAATCTGTCCGAGTATATTATTAGTTTTTTATGAGGCTAAAAATATTGATTAAAAGTATTGCTGTTGTTGTTGTTGTTGTCGACAGACACATATGATGAGCTGTTTTCAAGAACAGTAAACATGCTGCCGTTGAGTGACCGTATCAATGAAATGCACTCTCAGACTCTGAGTAATGTCAAAGTGTCGTCGCCTGATATCAAGTTTCCCGACCTGCACCTGGAGGTCTACGACGGCCAACCATAGATGACATCTTCAGCTGCCACAGTTATCTGCATTTTAGTGTGTATTGCCTGTTCGCTGGATTGAATTGTGTTTATGTAGACATATTCATGCAAGTTGCCCGGTGGATATTATGCTTGAAATCCCTGCAGTCCCGGTGCTGTCTTGTACATCAGAGTTGTGAGCATAAGGCCAGTGACAGACGTGCGAGAAAATTGTATGTGTGTAATACTGACTTGCAGCAATATCTTTCTCGCGCGAGCTTCTCGCATGAAACAGAATGTGTTTGTTTCATGTGAGAAACTCGCAATCACATGACTCGGTTCATGCACACCGACTGGATATCCGGGTTTGCACAGAACATGAGCATTCAGTACACTTCTGTGCAAGTGTGAACTAACTAAAAGTTGCTGATTACTGATTAAACTGTTTAGGCCTAACTAAAATTCAGTTTGCAGTTTTTCGGATTACATTTTTATTGAATTCAAATAATATATAAAAATTAATACTTAAAATGATTGTGATCGTACTTTATAATAACTGAAACTTAAATAATTCTGAACACTGGAATATGACTGTTTCAGTCACTGATTCCTATGTTGTTCACTCCTACTCGTCAGATGGCAGCACTAGTGTGTAAAATTTATTTTAAGTAAAGAAATTGACTGTTGTACTAAGTTACTACTTTAATGTTTTATATGTAGAGATTAAGTCGTGTCTAAATGGTTTATTTTTGACTACATTGCTGACCTGGATGGGTAATACACGGTATTAAATTGTATTGGTTGCTTAGTAGCGCAAGTTGATAACAAGTCTGCGGTTGTCCTCGTTGTAGGACATTTTTATTTTACAAGTTATGAGAAACTGTGATTCGAGTGCAAACTGCATAAAAAATTTGATACAAGTAAGTTCGCGCTCAAGTTTTTGGTGCGAGTTTCTCGTACGAGTTTCTCGTACGTCTGTCTTGGGCCTTACACTGTGACCAGCAGTCATGGTATTGTCATCGTTGAAGTTTTTTTGTGAGAGAATGCGCTGTTACCAGTAATTTCTTGAGTTCGTGCTTGAATCGTGCACCAATTTCAACTGTTCTGCCTATCACTCTGTCCTTCATGACAGTTACAGTAGTACACGCACTGTAGCATGCAGTTCGTTGACGTCTGTATGCATCTTCTGTTAAATGTGACATCTGTTCGCTCTCATAGTGATGGTGTTGTCGTGAAAAATATCTTTGCCAAGTATAGATAACTCTAGTCAGTTCAGTTGTTGGTCCTCGGTTGTGGAACATGCTGCTAGCTCTGTTGCGTTTGGTGGACAGTTATGCGCATTTTCCGTGTCTTGTTCAATTGAGGCTATGACGTTTAGTGGCGTTTGATTATGAGCACCGAGTGTAAATTTTCTTACTTATGTGCAGCATCGCTGTCTTTAATTGTTAAGATTTGTTGACGATTAAAATTACCTGAATGATTAATCTGAAGGACCCGCTGCTGTGATGGTGTATGAATGAATACTTGTACCTCAGATACAATCAGCGAAATCAGCGGTCCAAGCATGTTTATTATTTACTGATTCACTACAGTGTGAAAGACTGTTGGTTTAGCTGGTTACATTGTAATCAAAAACTGTTGCTAGCTTAAACTCTATGTCACCAGGAGATGATGAAAAAATTAATCGTTGTTGTTTGACAGTAATCATTAGTTGTTACGTTTTGTGCATTTTTAATTTTTGTTTCTTAACTAAAATTGACAATTAATTTATTATAAATTGTGAAAAATTAACTGTGAATGCATGTGGTTTTCTTTTCACTGACTGTTCAGTGGTTCATATCCACAACATCAGCTGTTACTGAAGTGATATTGAAATGTAAATATACCTGTTGTTGCAAAATGTACGGGTGTCAGATCGCAGCCAATAACAAATGAGTGTTTGTAATTCGGTGTCTACTGTCTGTTGTTGAGGTACACCCGTCGTCATTTGCCTATTATACCGGGTGATTTGAAATAAAATTCCCAACACAAAAATTACGAAATGACTGAACATTTTTTACGTTTTATGCCAACTTTTGCTCACATGATAGGGCATAGCTGTGCTTAAGTATGTTACTTTGTGCTATATTTACTTTATTTATGCCAAAATAACAGAAACACAACCTTCAAGAACAGCTTTTGCAAAAATTGGTTTTATTAAAGTAACCCAGGCGGTCAGTACCACCTTTGTTGTGAGATCATTATGATGTAATGTTTTGCTTATGTGCAAAACAGAATTTTAATAAATAATTTTATAGTGACTTTATTCTGTATTTTAGGTGACAATTACCTACAGTTTTTGTTATGGCGAAAATATCATACGAAGATAAAATGTGTATCCAGACATCACGGGAACTTGGTTTTTGATACCAGACAATTTTTGCAAAATTTCTGGAAAAGGGTTGAAAGCTTTGCTCGGTGAAAGCAGTCGATTAATCAACTTATTCAGTGCCTATCATTTTTCATGAGCTAGTTAAGCTCATAATTATTATGTCAGTTGTTTCTTAGCATTGGAAATTTATCCGAAGCTAGATACATTAAGGTGTTGATTTGTGAAACTCGCACGTAGAATTTAATGCTGCATCACTTCGCCCAAATGTTCAGTAACTGGAGCAAAATTAAACAGATTTGTGAAGAAATATGTGCTGATTAAACAAGGAAAATATGATGTAAAAGTATTATTCTACTACATAAATATCGCCATTTTTGTGTTGGGTTTTATTTTGAGGCCCTCTGTATATGCAGTGTGGATCGTGTGACTTGCCACCAGCAATGTGCCGATTGTCACCGCTGTGATTATCTGTCGTTATCTGTGTGTGTGTCATTTGTCTAAAACTGTCGTCATGGCCAGGGATGAAGCAGTCAATGACCACATTGCGTACTTCTGGCCGACACTGGCTTAGTATCAATTAACTCACATATGGTAGGGTTGGTAAGATGAATTTTGTACTGAAATTCCTCTGCCATAATCGGTTTTACAGTCAACTTTCAGCTGTGTTATTTACTTGTTATTGAGGTCAGCTAACCAGCCTTCGTTATGTATTTGTATCTTACTTGTAAATTAATGCTCACATTGCTGTTTCTGTACCAGTAAATGGCCTTTAAATGTGTTGAGGTGCCATTAAGAAACTACCAGTGGTCAAGTGCTTCATTCCGTGGGCGTGCGGTCATTGTGATTGAGGAAGTGAGTGGTCTTTAGTCACACAGCCTACGTGCGAGAAGTCTCTGCAGTTAGTGTTATCCATTTCATTGTTTTTCTTGTTATTTCATTGAATACATCTGATTAACAAAAGTGACATAAAGCATCTATTGTCGGTCTTGTGACAGCCAAGCTTTCTATGACGTATGTCACTGCCATTTGCCGTCTGTGTGTCTGTGAAAATGTGTTGTTTCTGAAGCTGATTCTGGTGATACTGTTCATTGACAGCTGTTCTGTTGAGTGACAGCTGTTCATTCTTACAGGGTTCCCACACATCTTTGAAAGTCCTTGAATTTTTTATCCTAAATTCAAGGCCTTGAAAGTACTTGAAAACAGGACAGGTGCTTGGAAGTCCTTAAATTTTATTCCACATGTCCTTGAAAGTCCTTGAATTCACCAAGTCAGACTGCGCGATATCAGCAATTTCGTTAAACAGGTGGTTTGCCTAAAACAAGATTTGCTAATAATTGTCGTGTTTTGCTTTTATCAACTAAAACTGTCCCGTAATCACAGAAACCGACATTAAATATTGCTATAATACTGTCCATCGAGAATTGGTCCTTGAAAATGCAACTTCAGGTTCCTTGAATAGTCCTTGAATTTCAATACCAAAATATAGTGGGAACCCTGTTCTTAGGTGTTGTCATGTAGATATCTGACAACGTGCGGTTGTGCAACCTTGCTATTAGAACATTTGAATGTTGTGTTTGTTAGAGATGACGTTAACTTTGACCTTTCTGTGCTGTCGTTTTTATGTACTTGAAGGTTCTTGCCGTGTCAGTGAAATGCCTTAAGTTATCTATCGTCAGTGTTATAAGGCGGTCCTTGACAAAGCACAAGCATTATGCTATCTTGTATTGTGCTGCACATGCTGTCATGCTGAATTGAGACAGAGAGGCTGAAGGTTGTTATCAGCATTTTACTGTAGCTATATACCCTTCATTATATCTTCATATTTTTATCTTGTTTCCACATTTTATTGATCACTTTTTCACTTTTACTGTTAAATAACTTTGTTAACTTTTCTTTCTTTTTTATCATAGCTAAGTAGCCTTGATTATATCTTCACTGTCTTGTCATATTTTCCACACCGTCATCAGGCACTGAATAGACTAATATGTGCTGATATGCCGTTAAGAAGCTACTCACTCACCCTTGGAGGTTGAATTCAGTCGTACAAACCAGCTTTGTCTTGGTCGATCTCTCGCATTGCCAGTCCATTGAGAGGTGGTTGATGGCTGCTCAGAAGGCAGACATGTGATCCTATATTGAACTGGGTCGGACATTGTTGCTAAATACATTCATTGATGGCTATTATGTAGTTAGACGAAATGTGACTGAATGTTGGCTGTCCTTAAGTTGTATGATGTTGTTGCATTATGTTGTGTATAATACTATGAGATGTTGCAACTTTAGTGCACGTTTAGTTGGTCGAAGTAGTTACTGTAAGCGTATGAGGTGTCTAAGTGAGTGTTTTAGTTGGACATTTTGTCTAGCATGGCATTGAGCGTTGATTGTGAAAAAGTCACCAGATGGCAGCACACAGTGCAATGTAGATGAGCAGGCCCATAGGCACTGGCAACCTTTGTTCTGAACTGGCTTCTTGACGCATGAACGTATCAACATTCTAATGCACTTGCACAAGGCTACATCACATCACATGGAGAAAATGGAAGTAGGCCTCAAGGGCCTCTATATCCAAGAAAGAACACTAAAATACGACTATACAGCATACAGAATAGCTATATCGTAATACTACGGTTCCCGATGCCATGGAGATCTGCTTTGTAATCATACGGTACTTTTTGAGTAGACCAAAAATTGTCTGAACTATTTTTAAAAGTGGTAATAGAAACGTGATGTGATACAGGTGAGTCCAGGAGATGGTCCCTCTCCCATGCTGAGTCAGTGTATCACCACTTGAAATTTTTAAACTGAAACATTCCTGGGTGCTTTATGACATGTAGGAAAGTAGCAAAACCAATGTCATGAATACCGTTTGTGAAGCTGTTTAATTTTGAGGTTATTAAGAACCCTCAACGGCCTTGGGAGTGAGTGTATTGTGGATTGGATGCAGTTTACAAGTACTTGACGTGTTGGTGATGTACATGACAGCTTTTGCAGTAGGTCAGGAAGAAGTGACTTGAAGTTGTAGAAACTAGACAAAAAGCCGTTGCTAATGCCATGTAGTGCAGCAGAGTTGACCGAACAGATGATGTGTGTGTTAACGTTCTGCTTGTTGCTTGCTGAGAGTTTACTCTGTGTCTGCTTTACGATGCATTAACTCGTTAATGTAAAGTTGTTTATTAGCTTATTTATTTTGACGTATTACTGTCGTCAAAATCAAGAACTGTAGTCGTCATTAGCTTCATTTGCTGTCGCTTACCGTAGCTGGTTCTCATATCACACCTACAGTATGTTGCAGTGATTGTATTGTGGTTGTCCGATCTGCCCAGTTGGTAGTGTACGCCATGAGTGGTAAAAACACCTGCCACTTTGTTTTCAACCATAACTGCCATTTCATGAACAATTGTTATGCTCTTTGTATCAGTTGAAACAGAAACGTGCACTCTGTACTCAATTAATGGCTTGATAACGTCATAACTGTGTCACATTGCATGTCACAAAATTTTAATTCTTAAAGTTACTTCTTAGAGTTAAGAAGTGATGCATTCTGAAGATAAAATTTAGATTTTAAAAACCTGTGGGACCGTTAAGATTTTTTGCCAGAATACTGATAAAAATGTCTCTGTAAGAATCAGTAAAGACGAACATTTGATCACTTTCTGTGAAAGTTGCAAATAGTTCCGTCGAATGCTGTCGGCCGCGGTCGTTTGGAACTGCAGATAACATTGCCGCAGCCACAGCTTCCTGATATGCGATGTGACGCAGTTATGGCGTCATTACACCATTACGTAAGCAGACTGTAGATCAGTATTCATTCCTGTTTCCACTGGTACAGATGCCACAGTCATGGTTGAAACTAAAGGGGCATGTTTTTAATGACTCACGATGTATCTAGATTCAGCACATTTGTTACTATTAAGTGTCACACGGCCTGCTGTACTCATACAGTCATAACTGCCACATTAGCAGAAGTAATTTTGCTTTGCCTGATTCTTGTGGAGATGTCGCACATAACAATGCTATGCAGTTATCTGTGGACAATGATTACCGTCACTTCCATGACTGTTTTACACACAAAGTTGCGGCTTTGTGAGTCAGGGGCATCTACGAATGGGAAGCGGAGACAAACTGCCTCTGTTTTGCACTGAGGGAACTTTACGACCACCAGGGAGTGGAATATTTCTAAATTCATGTTTAATATCTTCATCAGCATTGGATGCGTAAAAGCTCGCCTGCTTGTGTGGGTCAGTTAATAAAATGCCGCCAGGCAGCTGAAGCTTTGCCAAATGCGACAATTTGGAACTAAAATGTATCCCCCAAACCCCTAGCTGCAGTGAAAGGGGAATGGAGAGGAAGGGAAAGGGATGTAGAAGGGAGGAAAGGAAAAGAGGAGAGGGGGAATGGGAAGTATCGGGGGATCCACCTAAAGGGGGATAGATGCCCCTGTTGTCAGAAATCTTGTGTAAGTTGTCAGCTGTGTTAACGTACATGTCAACAGTTACACATCTACTATTATAATATTTATGCGTAGCAACATCTGACAGCACCAGTCAGTATTCAGTTTATACATAGACTGAATCAAAATATATCTAAGACGGTGTCTGAGCATACATCTACCAGTTTTTGTTATCATTGTGCGTAGTTTTGCATATTATTAGTTGTCCTTCGGTGCTGTGATGCTGTTGGTCTGGTGTCCGAACTCGGAATGTACGCGTACAAAGTGCTCTTTGGAGAACGCTACAGACCACATGCAGGCTGTCCTAGGTAAACCTAGAAAATGTGCATTATCCATTTTGCTACGGTACATGGTGGCATTCACTGTACAGTTTATGCACAGCTATCTGTGTACACAAAACCAGCTACAGAGTATGACGAGCGGACGCGAAGACGCAGATCTGCAGCATATATTGGATCTGCAGATCTTTTGCACACGAAAAGCTGCGGATGCGGACTGACGCAGATCCTATTCATTCAATTCCTTGGCGAGAAATTTTTTTGACAGCTGATACGAAACAATAAAAGCCACTATTATTAATGTGGATATTGTAGCAAGATACTACAGAGCCATTACTTGCAGTGAGTGAGTACTGAGCACTTGGCTTATCACCAGTGAACTGCAAATACGTATTTCCAGTGACATCACTGCGGACCCAAGATTGCATATTGACATGGACACAGATCTTTGGTCAGAATCTATGGACAGATGTGGACTCTAAATTTTGCAATCCGCACATCTCTGATGCTGGTAACGTACGTACTTGGCTCGCCTGCATATCTGTGTAATGGCAACGGGTTTGGTACGATGCGTGATTTTCAGAACCTGTTGCCACAGCAGGTCCTGTAGCGAAATAGTTAAAACTGTTGTTAGTTGTGTCACTGTGTGTAATAAATTTCAAATTTAGATGGTTTTTACCCTCCAGTCTTAACGTCATCAGCATCATTACAACATCTAGCCTGTACACAATTTTGGAGAAGCTGTCTTAATTCAGAATAATTCCAGCAAACTATATGTAGATAAGTCATACCAAAATACTGTAGAACCCTTAATTTTAGCCATCTTTAATTTTGGCGTTTGAGTCAATGTAATTATTTTGGACCCCGTAATTTTGGCATTTTTGCTTCCTACTACACTGAAACGCTACTGTATTCAAATTTTTCGCGAACTTGCCAGGCTCGTGAAATTCGCGAAATAAAGGGCACGCAAAAAAAAACTGGTTTTACAGTAAGCACTGGTACTATTAGTAACAGCAGTAGCGGTAGTGATGGTAGTAGTGAGTATGAATGAATTTTGATGAATGTTGTGGCCTGTCTTTAGTTGATGTGTTAATTTTTGAATGTGTAAAAACCGTTGTGAATGCATGTGGGATGTTTAGTACATGGTGGTTGATTTTGTTTAGTGTGTAGGCATGCAGTTAATGTTTTTGTGTATTTAGCAATTGTGATGAATTCAGTCAAGCACGTGCTGCACCTAGAAGCAGCAAGATGCAGCTGAAGTGTTTTGCTTTATTATGATAGATAGTTGCTATATTGTAGGTGTGTGTGTGTGTGCACAGCCTTTTCAGGGAACAGCCCCTGTAAAAGTTGGGAAAACTGGGGTGTGACAGGAAAGGTGTGGGGGCATATTTTTCCTGCTCAGAGTCCAGAGTGTTTCTTCAAAAAATCTTTAAAATCTGGTTACAGAATGCTGCATTCTGAGGCTGTTTAATGAGCCTGTTAGCAGTTCGTAGCTTAAAAAGTTGGGAAATTTTGCGCAAATGTTGGGACAGCTCTAGACTAAAGCCTTCTGAGCTATCTAATCACACGCTTTAGTTGTTTTGTCTAGAGATTGTTGGTGAGCAGCGGTGTAATGCGGCGGGGTTGGGATGGCGTCCCCCACTTTTACAGGGAAGCGATTCTTCCCCCCAGTGGGCCCTAGTTATTTGCTAAAATCCACGTAAATGGACAGTTACACGTTCAACTGCTTACTAGAATGTAGCCTGTAACATTTCGTGCACACATCGAAGAACATCAGTTGTGATAATTTTGTAACTGTGCTGATACTTGCACTTTAGCATTACTACATGTAAATTATGTTCAAATAGTGTGTTGTGTAGGCCTAATAATAGGCCTGCTGCAAGATATTGTCAGCCAGTTACAATATCCGTGAGTTGCATTCTCTGCTGGCGATGCACCTGCCTGTACCATTGTTACCCGCCATTTCCTCTATAGACATTTTGTACTCAAGCATACGTTTCTGCTGTCATTTTGTAAGTGCTGTGGTTACCATAGTCTCCAGCCGGTTGTGTGCGTTGTCTTATGCTTGTTAGAAGGATTGTATAGGCTTGTCCCCCTTCAGATTTTGAGTAGCTGCACATATTTCAATATGTGTAGTTACAGTATTTCGTTATTGCTGCATGTTGTTGAATGTATGCGCGTATTTTAACGTTTAATTAAAGTTACAACCATGCTGTTACCGCTATGTGCAGTTTTGTGCATTTTTGCAGCACTAGGGTGTAACACAAACAAACACTTATTGTACAAAATATATATATTATAAAATATACAAATATAATTTATACTGATTATGAAACAATGAACGTTCGGAAGAAAGATTATCCATTAAAAGCCGAATTGAAATCGGAAATGGGTTAACATTGAATTGAACATGAGAACTATTAAGTTGCAGGTAAGGTCGTAGGGAACATGTTCTGCTGCAGTGTATTTTACTAGCTTAATATTCCTTCAGAATTGTAGTCTGGATACGTACGATTACATTGTAGGTTATATATTTATACCGGTGTTTTAATTTTTTGTTTCAGAGGGGATGTTTCACACGACTAACACCCCCTCCTAGTGACGGCGTTGCATATACGTGAATACGTCAGTTCAGTAATTGGCAGTATGTAAGCCAACAAATAAGCAGTCATAACAGTAACGACCTGATCTGCAATATTATAACGACGTCAGCTGCAGAAATATTCAAGTTGCATAAGCCCTTATGTGCGTATAAAACTAATGAGCCTACAGTTTTTATGGACGAACAAAAATCACTCGAGCCAGCTGTAGGCCTATAGCGAAAACGTATGTACAGTGTGTATGAGTCAAAAAAAGTAGTCCCCCTAAAACTTTTTGCCTTATTTTCTTTCCTGGTGAACCTGTGTAACTGAAAATTACCTTGGTTATTGCCCAAGCATATTTCTATATCTACACCAATTTTGGTCCATTTATCTAAATATTTATGTGAAATGTATCATTTTCACCGGTGAGACCCCTCAGATTTTAAGAATTCAATTCAGTTTGTGACGAAATTTATGGATTTTTCGTAAAAACACAAGTCACGTCAAATGACATTTAATTAAATATAACAAGTAGTATCTGTTATACGAATTGTCACATTACAGCATCAAAATTTCCACCGATGGCTGACACACATGCCCGAAGTCAATTGCGGTTGAATCTTACAGCGTTGTCTATGGCTTTCTCCGGCAACGCAGACCAAATCAGCTAAAGTGCATCTGTAAACTTGGGAGCTGTTTTTTTTGCTTCAGTTGCAGTTTGTAATAAGATTGTAGCATTCCCCCAAGTCTGATAATCCACTTGATTGAGGTTGGATGAATTTTGCGACCATTCAATATTGGCGACAAAGTCAGCAATTTGACTTAGTAAAACTTTAAACTGGAAACGTTAAAAACGATGGGTACTCCTAGAAAAATTAACGCCATTTTGTTAAATGTAAAGATAAATCGACCAAAATCGGTAAGTTTGTGTAGATATAAACTGGCAACATACTGGCAAAATTTCACGCAAATATACTTAACCCGAGTAAAAATATTGCAAAAAGTTTTATGGGGGCTACTTTTTTGACTCACACTGTAGATGGAAGACATTAGCGTGGTGCAGTGGTTACGATGAGCAGTGACAGATGACATCAGAGTGGCTGTCAACCACGCGCCACGTCCAGAAACCGTTGTAGCCTTGCACTACAATGAACACAGTCGCCAACATTTACAGCCTGAATGACAAAGTTAAGGCCTATATTCACTTCATCATAGCACTGGCGGTGGCCGCCTCTGAGTCTCACCCTCTTAACTCGTCTCCGAAATGACCTATTATGTGTCGAGTGGGACGTTAAACCATACTAAACCCAAACCTCACCCTCTTAACGTTTACAAGTAGACTCTACAGCCAGATTCACTTTAATGGTAACATTTTGGTCCACAAAAAAGTCGTAAAAAGACCCCAATAATAAGGCGAACATTTGTATAGCGCGACTTAAACAAAACTCTTCAGGTGCGCTCATAGATCATACATAGATACCATCAGACACGTTTCGTGGGCTCAAAATGTCATGGAAATGCAGTTGAGGCCGGGGCTCCACTCCAGAACTCGCTTAGTCTATTGCGCCTGGCGGGATATGGGAGTATGAGGGAAAAGAATAGGGAAAGGGAAGGGCAGTGACGTCACTAGGGAGGGAGGGGCGGGGGGTGCGGTCCACCCCGGGTGACACCATCTAGTGGGACACCCTAATGAAAGTCTAAATATCTTTACGGATGAATTTACAAGAACACTGGACAGCGGATCATCTGGCAAGGCGGAGAGGGTGAGTGATGACGGTTGGCCTAGTCTGTAGGACGATGACTAAAAAAGTCATCACTTTTTGGAGCTAAAATAGGGTGACACCATCAGTTACCGCATCGGGTGACACCAACCTTAGTGACGCCACTGGGAAAGAGGAGAGAAGGGAGGGAAGAGGGAGAAAGGGAAGGGAATTAGGCTTGGGGGAATAGAGAAAGAATACGCAGTTGAAGAAAAGACAAGAGGTGGGAGGAAAAAGGGAATCTCCTTGGCTTGCCCCCGTCCTCACCAAATCCTAGATCCGCCACTCAGTCTTCTTGATGTGTCGTATTTTACGAAATAACTGGATACGCAGCAGTTGTTTAGTGCTTTATCGCAATTTAGGCGTAAGCCACATCCTAGTCATAGTCTACATTGACATGCACCGTCTTCTTGTTTTCATCAAGCATTTATCATGTTTCAGCTGTTGTGATGTCACAGGCTGTGTGGGATGGCAGAGGCCCATCTCTATTCACCACCTAGTGGTAACGTCAGAAATTTAAGAAAGAAATAATCCAAATCAACAAAACAAACAAATTGTTAATTACTTGATTATGCTAAATTACTTAATTCCGTGTTCTTTGTGCGGAATGATTTCATGTAAGGAATCTGTTTAAGCCTACAACAAGATCAGTGCGTCATTAGGGGCCTAGCCTACGTACGTCTGTTTTAAATGACGAAAAATGGCATATCGAGTGGCCTGGAATAAAACGGAGACAATGGGTTGTTAAATGTAACTGTGTATGTGCGTCTTCCATCAATTGCATTTTTCCATCTATAGCCTATATAGGTAAACGTAAAGGTAGGTAAAGGTAAACGTGGATTTGTATAGCTCCTTGTCGTGATCACGCCTCTAGCGCGCAGGTATGGCACACGTTCTCAAGGGATCTCACAGTTTTACCTGCACACCCCGCGTTCATCCGCTAACGGAATGAACCATATCTGCCTTTTACCTACCTATCTACCTACCTACCGGCTGTTAACACGCGGTTCAGTTTATTTGATTTTCATAATTTCTGTATTATGTTTCAGTAGCGATAGAGATGGCCTAAGTACTGTTGTCAGTATCATCTGACCTTCCATTCTTTCAACAGTGGATACTGTAGCCTAAGTATTTCATATAGGTCTATGTTAGTCTGTTGTAGCCTGGCTGTGTTTAACTCCCCCGACAGAGCAGTTCCCCTGGGACGATCTCCGTAAAATTTTTACCTGGATATCAACAGATGGCCAAAGTATTAATTGGCGTAGAAACATTGCCGAAAATTTCAGTCGCCTGAGTAGGGTGCACGAACGTTACAGACAGACGACAGACAGACGGACGGACGATGACATATAGCGAACGTGAACTCACGTTCACGTTCGCTAAAAACTGAGAGACACGAACGCAGTGCACTAGCAGGTGCCTCCAATGAAAACGACAAACATTACAAAAATATATTTTAAAAAACCCGATAAATGTATCATTTTGAATTCTCTGCTTTTGATTTTTGTAGCCTAAGTAATGTAGTCTAATTTCGCTTATTTTCGTTGCCTGCTTGGACACACGTACGTCTTACCTTTGTCTACCAGTTGGTTATTTATACCAATTAGCCTAAACTAGGCCTATTCATTCAGTCATTCATTCATAAGTAATTTGGATTTGATTTGAATTTGATGTAAGGTATCTGGAGCTGTGTTAGCGATGGTTTTGGCACTAACCGGTATTGCACATTCCCTGCAGGTGCGACTGGTGTAGCCACAGAGCTTCTGGTAGTCATCCCAGACGAGGTTGGCTGGACATGGTCGGTAGTAGAGTATTCCTCCGCTGCAGCTGACGTAAGCCATGGCGCCGTGGCAGCAGACGCACGACTGGTAGTCGCCGTTCTGCATGCCGCGGCAATCACGAACACACCGGTAGCCGGTGCTCCAACACGGACAGTTACAATGAGGATAAGGTGGAGGACATTCGCCGTTATTCATACAACTGTCCGAGTCGTTATGTATTGCGCTCGCTGCCTCTAAAATCGCGGCACGTTACCGTTACTGAGTTGTCAGCTAATACCAACTATTTACGTCATTTTGACATTTTTTTGCAAACGCGTCACTTTAAAAGTGAAGCCTCGGTTAAAAGTGCTTCATTTATTATTTATTTATTTGGAAAATTCACAGTTTCATGAACAATACAAAAACACTAGAAAAAAGAAAGCAGGTACATATGAAAACTGATAACACCAAGGCAGTGCACTCCAGTGAAAACGACAAACATTATAAAAAATATGTATATATAAACCCCGATAAATCTCAGCTATTAACTAAGGACTTCAAAGCAGCAATAGAAATGCCAGCTGCTTTTCGCAAATATTAACCGAATATTAACCGAACGTCATCTGTTGAAGCAAACGAGATGGCCTTATCTAATAACAGTTTAATATAGGTCTAACGATCGTACGGAAGTATTATTTTTCTACGTTCTTATCGCTACGCGGCTATAATTTAAAGCTGCTGTACGTTTAAGTGCATTCGAGTCCGATCGACTCATCTTTCTGATTGAGCGATATACGTAAGCCACATGAACGTTTGTTTTGGGGTACATGTTATTAGGGCCATTACGTCCGATACGTTCACGAAATTACGCCGGGCTGGCCGACGTGTCTTTGAGTTTGAAAAACAATTTCAAGTCAAACTGATGCAGAAAAACATGCAAAATTATACTGTGCACTAATGATGGGTTACCTGTTCTCCAGCCTTTACAGTTGGTTTTGTAGTTTTATTATTCTTTCTGCCAACGAGATTATGAATTTGCTTTGTCTTCTTTTGTGACTTTGTGTGTTACCAAAAACTTACGGACGAATTCTTATGAAAGTTTTACAAGGTTAAAAATAAGAAACAAAAACAAACAATCGAATGCAACACCCCAATTCTGGGGAACTGGGGTGTTGCAGCTAGAAGAAATTTGGTATTTTTTGGTCTAATATTGTGAAACTCTGAGTACAGCATCTAGCAACAGTATTTTTAGTTCTCTGTCACAAAAAATCGTCTACGGAACTAGATCCTGGAGTTTTTAAAGAAAAGAAACTCTGTCTACATTGGATGTGAATAGGTGATTTTGTACGTGCGTCAGCCTTGCGGATGTTTGCAATCTGCATGATTTCATCTCGTTAGGGTCGCGCCACATGGACCGCATTGTCGGCGGACAGTCGTCATTTTGACGCTATTTCGGGCTGTGTGACGCAGGTGCCGACACGCAACCGACATTGACGCAGCCCTTAGCCTAAAGTTTTTGTTGTGACAGACACGACAGTACGCTATGGCAATAATACCGTCAGCAATACTTACCGACAAGCAGCAGAGAGGCCACGAGTAACAGCTGTATTAACGATGTCGTTGCAGACATGTTTAGAAACTTATTAACAAGTGCAGCACTAAATACAAGCGTCACTAGTGCTGTCAGTTCGTTATATGCACGAGCACGAGTAGAGCCAGTAGGCGTTTGTCACTGTCACATGCAGGTAGGATGCACAGTAGGCTGAGTAGGACAGCGAATCCGTCATAACTGTTTGATTAGTGTGATAATAGGCCTGGGCATCAATGGTTGGCGCAGGCCTAGCTGTGTGCGTACAGTATACGCAATGTCGCAGCGGTTTACGTAATGTTTTAACTGCTGTTGAGCTTCTCTTCTGCTCTTCATATGTATGCTGTCCACTGGTTTATGGTACAATTCTCGGTAATTTCATTTAACATTTTTAACAAGATGCTCAGCTATCGTAGAGAGACCGCGCTGCAGGGTGCGTTGTAGTTTTGACCAAAAGTGGAAGACTGGAACTGGGAAACAATATTTTACGGACATTATAGGTATATCTTCAACCACTGTAACATAATAGGCCTGAAAATCTATCGAATTCGGTGAAAAATGCAGAATAAGGGCTATTACGGCGTCCAAGATCATTCAAGGTCATCGAGGTCAGTACTAATCCAAAGCCCGTATGCGAAAACGAAAACGGCCGTTTTGCGTTTTTGAGACTCCCTTTGGGGGGATAAGGGGCAACGCACGATGATCATCTTAGGCTCATCGAAAAGCGCGTAGTGGACTTTCTGTTAGTATTAATTGAACTTTTTTTCGATAGGTTTTACGGCTGAGGCGCTACGAGCGAATATCGGTTTAAAATCGGCGATAACGCTCTAACGGGGACTGGTTGACCCAAAAATTCACGTAGAAGGGGTCGCCCCACCAACCATTATTCTTCTCAGAAAACTAGGCTAAATGATCTTTCGTATGGTGTAAAAAAATCAGGACATAGATATTTCTTCCGTTTTGTCACATTCCACGCGTTTGACAGAGGACAGACGACAGATTATTTCATCGCTAGACCGCGTCTGCATTTCATGCAGCGCGGTAAAAACGAATAACAAAGTTGCAGCAAGTTTCAACTCAGACTAATGGTCATGATTATGCGCAGCCTCAGCAGCGTGCGCTCTCCATCCAGACTGGTCTTGTGAGTAGGATGAGGGAAAATTGTGAAAAACTGTTGGAAGTCGTGTCGACCTTGAGAGAAGTCGGAAGTGGAATGAATCTATACGTGTGTTCTTACGAGATTCCGAAAACTGAGAAGACGGACGATTCAACTGCCTTACAAGATGGCGTCGACAACATACCTGACCATAGCTATGGTGTCAGTGTCGTCCGGCAGAGAAGAACAAGGAGTGTAGTTTGGAAATATGGCAATCACCGAATAATATCGGATGGCGTTGACGCACGACTGTTTTGATAAGAGGTTGACCACACACAGACTTAGTCTGACCATGCGATGACCAGACTCCAGAGTACGACGCTGTCGGCGCATGTGGAACATAAGCGTAGCCACGGGGTGCAGTGGGTGCAGATGAACCCACAGGGCGAAAACTGAAGAAAATGGCTTAATTTAGAGGGGTAAGTTGTAAGTACACCCCCGGAGAAAGCGAAAAGTTAATTTTTTTTAAATTTTTCATTGAGCGCGGATGGAAGTGGTCAATTTAAGAGGGGAGCCTGTATATTGAGGGCGATGACTCGCTGTTTTTTTCTTTTGCTTTTTGTTGTTTTTCGTCGTATTTATATGTTTGTATGTTTTTCCTTGCTACCACTATTTGGTGAATAAAGATTTATATATATAGAAAGGTCATATCAGCTTTTGAGGTAAAAATAGAGTGCACCACCCCGCAGCGAAAATCTTGGCTACGCCCATGATGTGAAATAACTTCATCAGCTGCTGACGTAAGCTGATGTAAGATCTTTCGCATAGTGTGAAATAGACAGAACGCAGCACGATTAATTTCTCATCCTTGGCAACATTCCATCGTACCATTGGTTGTGTGGATTTCTCCATCTTTCTACGATACAGTTAGTCAGTCACTTGGTGTAGTATATTTTTCATCGTTTTTATTCTAGTCTAGTATATCGTATCTCTCTACACATCCACATGTAGCAACTGTTGTTGTAGTTTTTCTTTACTGGGGCCACTGTGCCTTGTCGGTCCTGTTCGTGTGTTGTCAGCTGTCATGTCTTTATAAAACTATTTTATGAACAAATAAAATGATGATGACAGGCGGAACTCGAACTGTAGCCTATACCGTAATACGCACTAATTTTGTGAGCGAAATGCCACATCAATTAGCGATGATCGACGCCCCTAGATGAGGTTCTGACGATGAGTGAGTACCTCTAATGGATGACTCATTGACTTATCGTCATTACACTGTGAGACATGCAAATGTGGCAGTCTAAATCTGGCTTTAACTCTGGCTAATCTTATAAGCAATTTTTATAACTTTTATATCGTTTTAATCAGGAATGAATTTGTAAAATTGCCGACATAATCTTAAATGTATGCACGCTCGAGTAAGCCAAAAACTACACTTTGGCTGTGTTCCATAAAAAGTGATAGGGCATACTTTAATTGACCGTAAATCAGTAAAATCTTGACAAATTTCAATAATTTTTGCACCCCTGTAACCGGAAATAAATGTAAGAATAAATGATAAATTTACTTTTTGTTGTAACAGCGTCTTGCCAACTACGTCATCGAAGTACGTCATTCTTTGCCGACGACGTTTATGCCTACGAACAAAAATGTTTAAAAAAAAGTTTTACCAATTAATGGTCACGTGCATTTAAGGCGACGTGGGCAAATTTACTATGCAGGCAGCATTTATTCACGACAAAAAAATACAAAAAAATATAAAAATCGGTTACAGTCAAGTGTTTTTTTCTGGCCCACACTAATTGTCATGGTTGCACTAGTGATTTCACGTAGGAACCGGTTCCAAAGAACCGGTTCTAAATTTCCAAAACCGGGTACCCGGAACCGTTTTCTGAATATTGTGTCGTTAACGCATTGTATAATTTGTGTATCATACGAGTCTTTATTCGTCAATAATGAAAGCAGAAACATTGGTTTGAAGCTAATGCGTCTTAGTTTTTACCGCGCTGCATGAAATGCAGACGCGGTCTAGCGATGAGAATTCCGTCCGTCTGTCCGTCTGTCACACGCGTGATCCCTGACGAAATGGAAGAAAGATCGGTCCAGATTTATATACCATATGAAAGAACATTTAGCCTAGTTTTCTGAGAAGAAGAATGGTTGGTGGGGGCGACCCCTTCTACCTCAAATATTGGGTAAACCGGCCCCCGTTGGAGCAAAATCGCCGATTTTCAACCGATAACGCTGGTAGCGCATCAGCCGTAACACCTGGCAAAAAAGTTCAATTAATGCTAATAGAAAGTCTACTACGCGCTTTCCAATAAGTCTAAGATAATCGTCGTACGTTGCCCTTAAGTCCCCCAAAGGGGATCTCAAAAACGCAAAACGGCCGATTTGCGTAAAAAATCGGACTTCGCTTGAAGAAAGTCTGCTACAAAGTTTCTTTGTGTGAAAACTGTCAGCGGCAAAGTTGTAAGGCATTCATTGGCC
>Ga0049105_1000110_pt1 | contig 18818 bp, 11 predicted proteins | sample WorMetvaBAHAMAS1_FD_61260 | JGI IMG/M metagenome (GOLD analysis project Ga0049105, IMG submission 61260) | Worm MetaG Olavius vacuus BAHAMAS.1 | ecosystem: Host-associated > Annelida > Digestive system > Unclassified | place: Germany: Marburg | collected 2013-04-09
ACAACTCAATACCGGACTTAGTCCGGAAAGCACAAGACAGGTCGGCATATCAAAGATTCGTTTATAAAGTCGCCCACGCTCGTAACTCGGGTACGGCACCTTGATTGATTGATTGATGTGCATGCAGGATTACAAGTCTCTATGTATAGCGGTTATACAAAGTATATTCACAAAGAGTATTTATTGCGCGCATTGAGAAAACCGAGAAGTCGCTCACAAGCCGCTGCGGTCGAACAGTAACGTCTTAAGTTTTCGTCTGAACATCGGCGAAGGCAGGTCTGGCCGCCGTACTTCAGGTGGAAGGTCGTTCCACATGCGAAGACCGGCAGCCGAGAAGTTTCTGTCGCCAAACTTGTTGTGAGTCCGCGGGACGATCAGCATGCAGAAGTTGTTGGAACTCGACCGAAGGGTGCGCTTGCTTGCGTCCTACAGCAGTCGAGATTAGCAAGGTACGCTGGTGCGACTCCAGCTAATGACTGATGTACGAGCCCCAGGACCTTGAACGTGACTCGTTGATGGACTGGAAACCAGTGCAGTTGCCGTAGCAGTGGTGAGATGTGGTCACACCGACGAGCGTCGATGAGCAACCATGCAGCGGCATTCTCTACCGACTGCAGGCGGTGAAGTAGCCCGTCATTGATGCCGTACAACAATGAGTTGCAGTAGTCCAGGCGACATGAAATGAACGCCTGGACAAGCGCCTTAGAGGCATGTACAGACAGTGAGCGGATTACAGGTCGCAGTTGGCGTAGCTAGTTGTAGCCGGCCCGACGGTTATGATCTGTGCCACCATGGTTAACACACACACAGACACACAAACAGCTTCTGACCGGCTATACTATTATGCTTAGCCAGCTGAAATAAAAAGTTTGTCACGATACGAGATTTGTTGACTTTGCAACGATTCGGCTGAAATCGAATCGATTAATCATTAAAAAATTTCAATCGTTCTCGGTGACGATCGCCATTGTCGTTGTATTAATAGACTGCCTGCAGTTTGACGTTGCTCATTCGTCTCAAACTGATCCTTTAGCATGTTAAGTGAGTAAAGTACATGCGTAAAAAGTCAATGAGCGCTGCAGTCTTGAACGAACGAATATGCTTTTAATAGACGCCAAAAGCGCGCAAACTTACCGAACGTAATGAAACCAGCACATCGAAGGAACAATGACTCGACAAGGCTAATGATCGGTACTGTACCTAAGTAAGCTTACCCAAAACTCTATCCTTTACCCACGTACCGTGTACATTTGTTGTGTCCATTGTGAGAAGCAGGCTCGACTACTGCAACAGCTTCCTCTATGGTACGACGGAGCGGAACTTTGGTCGTCTTCAGCGGATGCAAAATACTCCGGCACATGTTGTCTTCCGAGCTTCTTGGTCAGCCAGTGCACCTAATCTCAGGAATTATACTATTTGCCTAGAAGACAGCGTGTTCGATTCAAGTTGGCGGTAGTCATTTCAAGGCTAAGCATTCTGATCTGCCGGTTTACCTTTATAATAATCTATATGACTACCAACCTACTAGAATGTTCTGATCTTCCACTGCACACCTGCTTCAACGACCTTTAGTACTCACTTCTGATGCTTCTCATGCCTTCACCGTCGCTGCCTCGCTATGTGGAACTCACTGTCTGTAAACACTCGATCTGCTGACTAGTTCCAAACGTAGACTCAAATCTAAACTGTTTGCATCTCCTTACGCCACTTATGACGGTTCAGCGCCATCACAGCGCTCCGATTCGTGTTTTTCGACTGATGGCGCTTTATAAATCGTGTAGTAGTAGTAGTAGTAGTAGTAGTAGTAGTAGTCGTGGTGGTGAAACGTGGGGCCCAATAACTGCTATAGGTAAAGGAAAAAACTTTTCAACTGCGAAAGGTCCCCTCCATTTGCCAAAAATTTAGTGAACTCTGGTTTACAGACGGCTAACACTAAGTGCATGCATGGCGCGTGGTGCGCAGGAGCGGCCATCAAATTGCAACTGTCCCGCGTTGCTGTATCTATTTCTCAGAGTTGGGGAAGCGATCTAGACCAACATACTACATTTTGGAAGGACGTAACGCCATCATCGGCGCTTCTAATGAGGTTTTAGATTCTTTATTTCGAACCAAAGCCCTTCATAGAAGACTGGGGTCGAACTCGAGGTCAAATTGCGGACTTTTTGACCCTTGTAAAACTTAAAGGTTGGCGAGATATCTGAGTGAATTTCAGGAGCCTAGGGCCAACTGATATACCTTTGATGGAGCGCTGCTCGGCCGTCTGGGAGATTATGGGTGTCAAAAAGAAGAACCTTCCGACGATACCTTCCGACTATCGTCGGACGACTCTATGATAAACGTGTCGATAGCGTTCATGTAATAAAGATGGCAATGCAGAGAGTTGAGTTGACTAGGACTAGTGATCGTCGAACTCATTCTGTACACCTACGATACGATATGCCGAGATTTTACGTTCATTCAAAAGCCAACCGGAGCCGGCTTAGTCTAACACACAACAAACAAAACAAGCTATTGAGCTGTACAAAACGTTACATGGTCAGATGAACTGTGAAATCAGTCCGGCAGGTACGAAAAAGTCTACTGTGTAAAGGATTTGTCAAACGGCCAAGTCTTAAGCCCAGTATGAAAACCTGAATGAACGAGAGAAGATGAGAGTGACGATAATGAAGTTGATAAACTGCCGTGTGTGATAAAAGATAAAAGTGAAGGGGCTGTATCTCAAGATGCTCAAGAAGTTCTTCACGAAATGGATTCCATAGACAAGTTGCTGCGTACCGAATAGAGCGTAGTGATTTTTTTGGAGGAGGAGGCTGGTGGACGAGCGAGAGTGACAACAGATAAAGAGCAAGTGTTGCGACAGGGTTGAACAGAAGTCAAGTTATACAGATATGTAGCGTGAGAATCTTGTGTGTGTAAGAGAGAGAGAGAGTGTGTGTGTGTGTTGTGTGAGGATTTATGAGCTCCGGCGATAGCACGAGCAAGAGTATTTTGGATGTATTGGAGCCTATCGACTTGTGACTGCAGAGGAGTACCGTGAGTTGCAATAATCGAGTTTGGAATGAACGACAAGTTTCAATGGTAATGGCGGTTGCAAAGTCGCAGTGAAGACGCATACAGCTAAGTTCACGAATATGAGAGTAGCAAGCTTTGGATAGAGCAGATATCTAGTCAGAGAAAAGTGTTCGTCGGAGATAAAAACCAAAATTGCAACTGAGCACGAATTTATTTTGGTCAGTTGTTGTGCGAGTCAAATAAGAAAAAAATATGTTTTAGAAGAATTGAGAGTTAGAAGATTAGCAGCCAGCCAGGGCGATACTTGTTGAAGAGCACGTACAAAAAATGTTTTTAATTGTCGATGGAAGGCGGTCATTGAGAAACTAGAAATTAAATGAATCGTTTTATCATTGTGTTAATTATCACATTCTACTCTGAGACAGTCATTGTTGAAAATAAATGGCTATGAGTTCAAAACAAGCTGCGAAACGACAAAGATATCCGTGCGGTCGCGCAGCAGTGCGTCGATGACGATAACTGCATGGAAGTATAGGCCTATACCTCAAAATTATAGGATTATACCTGGCAATATAATATGCAATAACTGGCAGTATAATATAGTTTACACGTTGCCTGAGAATAGTTCTAACTTTTATCTAGAATATCGATAAACATTGAAGTTAGTCTATCGCGTTTTATTCAACAGTAGGCTAATCCTTTTGTCAAGGCGGAATTATTGAGCGTTAACGTGAACTCCGTGTCCAGAGTTGCTCAACTCTCCAAAAATAAGTTGAAAAAACTGAATTTCACCGTACTGGACTCAAATAACAACTTGCTGAAATACGCAACTCCTCGCTCAACACTACCCACTCATGTAGATCTGGCTCGAAATACTAATGTTATCGTCGATGGAAATCTCACTTTCTCCTAACAAATCTCAGCTTTGTCGATATCTCGTTATTCTCACATTCGTGGACTTCGTTGAAGCCTGTTTGTTCTTAGCTTGGTTTGAGAACAGCTGCTGTCACGTATCAACGTCTGTGACCATCGATCTACAGATATAAAGTTGGCCAAGTTAAAGCAAGACTCTTGCCTGCATTGTTGGCTTCAGTTTGGTTTGTAGTTGTTGACTAAAATACTGCCAAAAGCTGTTTACTAACGTTGTATTGTAATATGATCTCGCGGCGAAATAAACAGTCATTCTGGGTACGATTTATTTTATCAAACGCTTAAGAAATCTGTCCAATCAATCAACGCGGTTATGTACATGCATGCACGTAATGCAATCTTTAGCTACAGTCTAACGGCGAAATCTATTTCGTTCGGGTGTATACGTAGGCCCAAATCATCAGCGTCAAGTCAGTATTACGATGGAGGACGACTGTCGACGTCAGAAGAAGCAGTTCAAAATACTGACATAATAGTGCAACAATGAACAAAAATGAGAGTGAAACTGAAACTAAAACTGAAGGCTGTGAACAGCGAGACGACTTTAGACGCTGTATTTCCCGCAACCGACGCTCGATGCATATCTCTCTCACCTGCGAAAAACAACACTGCATTACTATTCATGAAGATGATGAGTCACTATATCAATATTCAGTAACTAAATAATTGAATGCTTTGTCTATTAATTATCATTATCGGCTGTTATACGGTATCTTTGTTTGCTTTACATATGACACATGGCCTAGTTATGTGCGATGGCATAGCCAAACAGTTTAATGGGAGGCTTTAAACATAAGCTTAGTCGACGATGACGAACAGTGGTGTAGCCAGATAGTCTAGTCAAGTCACAGTTAGCACTTCAAAAGCTTACATTAACACGGATATGCATTTGGCACATAAACAACGCAAAACTGGGAAAAAACATTCCCCGCGGCCTTATATTTTGCCGTTGTGTGTTTTTTTCTTTCATTACCAGACATGAGACTTGGCAGCTTGCCGAGCGCACCCCGCTCTAAGTATATCAGAGGATGGCAGAGGATGGTCCTATGTTTTAGTTGAAATGGCATATAGACATTTCGCCAATCCCCCTTAATTTTACATGGGGTCAAAAGACTCTAAATTTGTAGAAGCGTCAATGACTGGAAAAACGGGGGAAACTAACTAACTCACTAATAACTCAGCCTTATACTGCCTGATTTTGTTGAAATTTGGTAGGCTGGTGCATCAGGGGTCCTCGGAGACGGCGTCGTAATTAAAGACAAGAAGGAATGGCGTGATGGGCGACCTGAAGTAACAATTCTGCGCTAATCGCCACCTTTTCTGAGCTCACAAAGCTATCAAATGAGCTAGACGATGCCCCGCCGATTGCCTCCGAAAAACATCAGCTGGTTCTCTGTAACCACACATCTGGCTCTACTGTAAAGAAAATGGCCGTCAATAACTTCTATAAATATAATTAATTCGTTTGGTCAAAGTTGCCGCCAATTTCGTTGGTCCTTCTTACTCTGCATTCTGTGATTGCTGCCCTTTCTGCCACTGCACAATTAGCAAGTCGTTTATGCAGATATAACATTAAACGAAGCCATCAGCGAAACGTACTGTGTAGGTGGTCAACGCGTCGGTGATGGTTGCGATGACGGGTGGCGACGGCTGACGGTGTTGGGACGAGGACGCGGTTGTGTGTCCACTGCTGTATCACGGCGTTGTCCAACGCATCGCTGTCGCTTGGTATATATTCTACACGGTGACGCAAAACGTACACTGGGTGCGTCGTGCTGAAGGCCGATTGCATGATGGTCACTCAAAGGTTAACAGTGTTGCAAAGTATTAAAATTATTTGTAAAATTTGTGAAAAAAGTATATGATCACAACTACTTAAATACCGGCTTCAGTAAAGTATAATGTGTTTGGTGGTACTTTAAACCTTGCTCAACAACAACACAGCGTTATCAATGGCTTTCTCCGGTAAGGCAGACCAAATTAACTAAAGTGCATTTTGAAACTCAGGAAGTGGTTTGGTTTCTGTTGCAGCTTGTGATAAGACTCCAGCATTGCCCCAAACCTGATAATCTGGTGGATTAAAGTTGGATGAATTGGGGCCACTCCTCATTAGCGATGAAGTCAAGGCACTCGAAACTTGAAACGGTAAAAACGATAAGTACTCCTAGAAAAATTAACGCCGTTTTGTTAAATATTAAGATAAATCAACCAAAACTGGTACATATGTGTGGATATAAACTGGCAACAAATGAGCAAAATTTCATGGAAATACACTTAGCCTAAGTGAAAACATTGCAAAAAGTTCTAGGGGGTTACTTTTTTGACTCACACTGTATATCAGATGAACCGGGTAAACTCGCGCAATGATGTCGCCATGATGACAGCATCATAAGCATTGCCCTTAATATTTTGCAGTCGTCGGGACAAAATTCGCGATGGGTCGAAGCTTTCTGACAGCGTGCGGGCGGACAGATGACTTAGGGCGGGGCGACACCATCGTGCGATATGTCGACGCGACACGCAGTACGCCAACGGCAGCCCGGCAGTGATATTATGACTTAAACATCTGCCACTAGTCTGAGCCAGATGAGGGCGGACGCGCGTGTACGGCAACACAACAAACTGAATACACACGGCTCGATAGTAGGCCTATTATTAGTAGTAGTATTATAAACATTTTCTGTTGGAGTAGTAATGTCAGTTGTTTAGTTAGATAGTTTTGCTTCTATGCAAAATGGACTATTTGTTTTTGTTTTCGTTCATTGACGGTTTCGTAGTTTTTACGTTATTGATACAACAACAGTGTATACGGTGGTATAGGCCTAGTTCTAATCTGTCAATTATTCGTTCACGTTCGCTATATGCTATCGTCGTCCGTCTGTCTGTCGTCTGTCTGTAACGTTCGTGCACCTTACTCAGGCGATTGAAATTTTCTGCAATGTTTCTACGCCATTTGGTACCTTGGCCATCTGTGACCTTTCGATAAATTTTTACGGAGATCGTCCCGGGGGAACCTCTGCGTCAGGGAGGGTGGTTAAACCGAAGAGGGGTAGTGAAATATAGCGATTTGGACCTTTCCAAGGCTATATCTCGGAAACGGTGCAAGATATGAGGTAAGTTAGTATATATTAATCACTAATAGGAAGTCGTATATGAGCTTTCGATTAGTACCAAAATCGGTGACCTTGAATGACAATGAACGGCCTAATGGCCGTTACATTGCGTTATTTCACTGAATTTGGTAAACATGCGTTCCAACACAAACCGCGTCGATCTATGGTGCAATTTATGCACGAGTCTATTGTATTTTGTAGTACGTGTGCGATGTCGTCGTAAAGAAAGTTCACGTTCGCTATCTCATCTCCTGATGAGTTTCTTATAACAATTTCCGCAGTACTAGTGTCGTAACATCTGTTGAAACGGAGGCAAAAGCAGATGTTGCTACCGAAGAGGTGGATGGTTTGTTGATCGGTTCCGACAGCGTTAGCGGCGATGCAATCGTATCGTCCGTAGTCGTCGGCGTCGATGTTAACGATTCGAAGACTCAGCGTCAGTTTGTTCTCGCCGTCGTCGTACGCCTCGATGCGGTGCTTGCTCGAACTAATGATGCGGCGGCCGTCTTTCTGCCAGTAGTTGACAGCGTGCGGATACGCCGTGATGCGACACTCCAGGATCGTCTCGCGGCCGCGCGCTTGCCCAAGCCGACTTGCTGGCATCGTTATCTCCGGCGAAACTGACGACCACGTATTATCACTGCAGAACTTACTTAAGACAAACTCAGTTCAATTGTCATTCGACATTCAACTCTCTATGGGCCATATCCATGATGCCGTTATAAGCCAGAGTTTTTTTGCAATGTCAAGTCCCCTGTGGCCCGCTGTTCTGCATACCGGCATAGTGGCATAGCCCAGATTAAATGGATTTAAGCCAGAAAACAGTCACGCGTGCAGTCTACATTATTTAGAAATGATCGTACGCAGAAAAAGCCACCAGAAGAAAATAAATTTGTTCAAGCAGGCACTTAACTGTGAACATTTTAGCGCGCGTCGAACTCTGGCAGAGCCCACTACTTTATCACCTTACAATAGAACGATGTTTCTATTGCCTTGATGCAAGATTTCACGTTCTTTAGTTTAGGGGTTCGTCCCGAAAGAGTGCGTTAAAGAGAGGTCCCCTATAAAGAGCAAAAATGTCCAATAATCCGCAACAACTGGAAAACGGTGCAAGATAGGATGTAACTTAGTATTAATTCATTCAAAATAGAAAGTCGCATACATGATTTCCATTGGTACCAAAACTGGTGACTGTGAATGACAATGGACGGCGTAATCATGGCCGTCATTTTGCGTTATACACTGAATGCGCCACATTTGAAAGCTAACTACGTCAAACTGGTTGCAGCCACACCAAACTGTCTGCGACAAAAAAAACGTAGTCCAAAGAATCTAGTTTTCAGCAATATACGGTTTATGGTGATATCCGCAAAGACAGCGACTGCATTAATGAGCGGCACCCCTTGTCAACGGCGATAATTTGGCAAATACAACGCGATAACTGGAAAACGGTGCGAGATAAGATAAAAGTAACTAATAACTAATAGAAAGTCGCACGTACAGGCTTTCGATTGGTACCGACCTCGATGACCTTGAATGACCGTGAACGGCGTAATGACCGCCGACGCGCGCTATCTCTGCGGTAGCTGAGCTTCTTGCTAGACTTCGTTATGTGCTGTCGTTCTTATAACTTTACATCGTTAACTGCGTAGGCTAATATAAATTAACATAATGATGATGATGATGATGATACATCGCACAACAGCGTGATTTCCTGGCACTGTTCTGCTTTTCTCTCTACGACAAATTCCTGCACATTCAGGCCGTCGGAACTCGGAAAGCCTGAAGTTTCGCTGATGAACTTTTTTGACACTCTACTTCTAATATCTCAAACGGTCGAGCAGCGACCCGTCAAAAGTATATCATAGGGTTTGATCCTATACCAAAGTGGTAAAATTCACGCAGTCATCTCGCTTATCCCTCCCTAATTTTGCAGAAGTCAAAAAGTACAAAATCTGGCCCCATTTTTGACTCCAATCGCCTTTGAAGCACTAGGGTTTCAAAACGGAGCAACACATCGGAAATCTAAAACATGCAGCGGAAGCGCAGATGATTCAGTAAACACTGACTGGGAAATTTTGCCCATCCCTCCTCTAAATTTTACGGGGGGGGGGGCTAAAGGTGTGAAATTTAGCCTTTAAGAGGATCTGGTTTCGAAAGGGAGCAACAAATCGGAAATCCAAAACAACTTGTTAAGCGCTTCATGGGCCTATGTCCCCCATCAGATTTGGTTCACTTCGGGCCACGCTGACTACACATCCCTGAGAACTAGCCTTGGCAAAATTGCTCCAGGAAAAGTTAAAGCGAAAATTGGTTCAGTCATCAATAACTCGGCCGGATTGTCGGATTGTGCTGGAATTTGATACATGGATACATTATTATGAGTGAAATTGTGAAAATCCACTTCCGTTCAAATGCAAGATGACGGACGGCTACCAAAGTTTCAGTAACTCGGCTCAGATTGCTCGATTTCGTTGAAATTTGGTACGTGGGTGCGTTCGTGGTCTGCAGAATTTGCACAATGATTGAAATGTGCCTATCTTAAAATCTATGGTGGGGTGCCCTCCAAATTTTCAATTTTAAATTCTTATAACTTAGTCGCAGATTGTTCGATTTTGCTAAAATTTGATATAGCGTTTGATCAGGATACAGCCGGTACACTACAAGTGTTCAAGGTCAAAAGGCCAAAGGTCAAGGTCACATGGTAAATGCCCACCGATCGCCAAAATAATATCCACACTATATAGAAACTCGGGGTGCCGAATCCAACGGCGGTGTCAGAATTTTGATCAGAAGCTCGGAAATAGCAGTTTTTGCACCTGCGACGTGGAAATTTGGCCGAATATGCTGACAAATGCTCATCGATTGCCGAAATATACGTTGCTGAATTGTCGAATGTGTACGCTTATGCATTATGAGCCTCGTAATTAAAGCGAAAAATGATTGGCGCGACGTCTGGCGGCCTCAAGTTGCAATGCATCGCCAATTACCACCTTTCTATTAGTTCATTTTGTCCCGCATGCTGACGTCATAAACAAGTGTCTATGCCGATAATTCTGATGTTTTATGTCGCATGTCGACGACCAGCCGACCAACTGTGAACGCCGCTGCAGCTTGCATTAGTTGAGCGGCGCTGGAGTGGGAGGAGCGACGTGTGTTGTGATTAACGGAAATTATCGCATCAATAACGATCAGTTGCAGCGATGGAAAGATCTCGCATTGAATATCAACTTCACACGTACGCGCAGCAGCAGCACCAGCAATCGACACGGGCGCAGCCACATTGTCAAAAACTGGGGACGTCCACTCTGCACAATTTCTCGTGTCACTTTTTCCGTAACGGCACGTTAGCATGCTGACACATGATTAAAACAGTTTCGTGTATTACTTGTCGTCGACCTACTGAGGTTATATAATAGCGATTTTATGCCGCTCGACTATGGTTGAGACGTCATATTTTACCGTTGTCCTTTTTTGCTGTTGTGCGACCGAGACTCAAATCTCACAGACGGCCCAGCTGTGACTCGTCAACAGTATCTCAGTGGTGGAGTCTCGCACGAAAAAAATGACTCAGACATTTCGCCCACGCCTCTCTAAATTTTACAGGGGTGGGGCGACTTGAAAAATGGAAAATGTTCGTGGGTCTGCATAATGAAAACGTTGGAAACTACTGACACAAAATTTCAGGAACTGCATAATATTTACACAGCAAAGTTAGCCAAACTCAATAAAGACTTCGAACTTCCGAGTAAAGAAGCATATATTACTGCCAAAACTGGGGTGTCTGGACAACTCCCAGAGCGAGTGCACCTATTGCAGCCGCTGCGCCAGGTTAATCAATCATGGACAGCGACGTGGCAGCAAGGTGTGAAATGCGGAAGTGTTTTCAAGGCAGCGACACGCATGACTGCGCACGTTCACGGCTCAATGAATGACGGCTGACATTGCTCGTACGACGACTGATGACTGGCTGCAGCCAATACAACTCTGCACGAAATACGATATTTCGATTTGTAGTCCAATTAGCTTCATCCGCCCAATTAACGCGGCCGGTCAGTAATGCTGCCCAACACACAATTTGATTCGCATCAGTCACCCCAAATCATTGTAACTGTTTCGATCCAACTTAACGCAAACAGCCTACAGGCTATGAATAGGTTTGATGTACATCACCGGCCAACTAACGCAGACTTACACGGTACAGGAAACGTTACATCAGACCCAGCACCATTCAAAACATTTACGATCAAAGCCATAAAACTGTCCCGGTGTGGAGAGGTGAGCAGTGAAACAATTCTGGACTCCGTATAACGCGTTATGTGTCGTCAATGTCAATGTCAATGTCAATAGTAGATTTGTATAGCGCATAATCGCGAAGCCCCTAATGCGCCGTGTATGATAGTAGAACGAGAAAAGAAGAGTTTTCAGGTCACGACAAAAACTGTCAACAGAACGCGTCGGATCTCGAAGGTAGTGTGGTAACAGAAAAGGCCCGACGACCGAACATCGAACAGCGGTGTCGCGGCACAAGCAGCTGACGGCAATCTATTATTATCGGCCATATCGCTGAAGTCACTGCCGTATCTGCTGCTGACACCGTAACGAAAAAAATCTGGTAACTTTAATACCTTTTTCCAAAACATCTCTGCAGTAAAAGATGTTTTTCAGCTCTATTTATCGTCACTAAATGTGGCTCGCCGTCATTTTGTAGGCCTACGCCACAATAATTTTAAATATGATAAAACTTAGATTACAATAGAACAAATGCATCACATGACAAACAGATAAAAGCTGAAAATTCGCTGATGATTGAAGTGCTTACATTCAACGGTGACGTGAAACGTTTTGCGTGCGGTCGGCGGAACACCGTTGTCAGCTTGACACTCAAACACATCGTCAGAGTCACGTGTTATGTTGCCGAGTACCAACTTGTGACCGACGCCGACCACTCGACGATGTCCATCGTAGTCTGTCAACATCGTCATCATCATCATCATCGTCGTCGTCAGCATCGTTATTAGTAACAGCAGCTATTTATGGCACTAGCGAATTATCAACGTCATACGCCATGTTACTGTTAACTTGCCGCAAATAACAAAAACCACTGTTACACGTAGCTGAAAAACAAAAAAAACCTTCAAACGGTGATGAAAATCTCTGAAAAATGTTGGCGTACTACTTCATCATGCAGTTTTCAACACTAGCTAAATTATTTTATTGTAACCTGGTCATTTTCATAGTATGTCAAAATTAACTACATTTTGGTATATCAGTAAATTTTGTAAAAACAATATCACACGTATTGTGTACAATTCTTTTACTGCGCTGCAGCTATGCTAGCGCGGTCTTTGCTATGGCATTTCTGTCTGTCTGTCCGTCTATCTGTCTGTCAAACGCGCAGATTATGACAAAATGAAATAGTCTTCTCTCAACATTCTTACTATATGAAAGGTCAATGCATCTGTTTTTCTGACACGAAGAACGGTTGGTAAAAGACGTCCCCTTCTACGTGAAATTTTGGACCAAATTGACCCACCCCTTTCAAAAACGCCGACTTCCAATCAGTATTCGCTTGTAGTACCTCAGCCGTAACTCCTAGCGAAAAAGTTTAATTATGACTAATAGGAAGTCCACTAGCAGCTATCCAATGAGCCTAAACGCCGGTACGTACTGCCCGTGTTCACGGCCCGTGAATACGGTTCACGGGTGTGATAAACGTCAACCGTGTAACAAAACGCGTTCCAAAACGCGAAGTGACTTTTTTCGTATAAAAGTGGATTTCTGTCGAAGAAAGTCTGCTACAAAATTTCTGTGTGTGAAAACTGTCAGCGGCAAAGTTGTAAGGCCTCTGTATAACAGTGCACAAATGGTCGGTGGGGGACATTCCCTAACTCCCCTTGAGGCTTGAACGTAAATTTTGCACCAGTCAGTTATTCTGGCCGCCGAAGCGATGCGACATGCATTCCATTTGCATCGCAACGATTACAATGCGACAGTAAATTTATAACAACGCCCATTAGCTAACCTAACTCAGGTATGTGGATGCATGACACAATCGCAGATTATCGCAGAGAAAAATGGGATTGTACTACATGTATAGAAGCTCATGGGGGCCCCAGCTCATGGCCATAGCAGTGGGCGTTACTTATTTTCGTTTGCGCATTGATGTGTAGGCCTAACGTAACATAGCTATTTGCAATTTTCACCATTAACTGCACTTCAGTTCACCAAAGTGCCAATGACTGGCAGTGCACTGACGTTATGTAATTGTTATTTATTTATTTGTTAAGTGGGCCTGCACCCGGGCCTGCACCCCTAATTTCACTTTATGTTATTCATTTCAACACTGACCAGAATTGATGCGTTCACAACGCAGCTATGTCACTATTTAAATACCGTGTAAAAATCACTGCTTCTAGTTTTCTGGTACTGACGACCTTTGGTGCAAAATATTCTCGTCCATTTACATTTTGGCCAAACTGACCCACACTGCAGCGCGATCTGTCTGCGATAGTTGAGCTACTTGTTATAAAGACGTAATCATTTGTCAAAACATCGCATGTCCGACTGGTTAACCTGATTCCTACGCGCTCCTTTGCAGAATCTTATTATTATTATTATTCTTTGCTATTAATCAGTAATAGGAAGTTGCATAAGGGCTTTCGATTGATACCGACCTCGATGACCTTGAATGACCTTGAACGGCGTAATAGCCCTTATTTTGCGTTTTTCACCGAATATGATTGCTTTGCTGGCCAATTACGTCACAGTGGATGAAGACAGACCTTAATGTCAGTAAAATATTGTCTCGCAGTTCCAGTTTTCCACTTTGGACAATAATTAACCCACCCTGGAGCGCGGTCTCTGCGATAGCTGAGCTACTTCTCGATATTACTGGTTTGCGTTATTATTTAGCTATACAATGCAGCATAAAACACAGACCGAACCAACCGTCTATAAGGCTACAACACGACATACGACAGTCATTCCTCATTACTGGAGAATAAAATTCTATATTCGAATCAGCAACATAAAGACGACGAAACAGACATAGATGTTGGACTAGCCTGGTGAATCGTGACCAAGCGCTTCTGAATCCGCCTGCTATAAATAATAGTAGGACTACTGTATTGCGCTACAGTGCACTTACTGTCTATTGCTGTCTCTGTGATACGACAGAGTACAACACATTAGCAAGATGAGAGAGATAGAGCGAGAGACGGCTTGGAAACCTGCTTCTGTAGATGAGCTGCAAGCGTGCCGACTTTGATGGGAACACTGGTACCACGTGACCTGCGGCGTGGGTGTTCCGGAACTCATGCACCACAGCGTCACCATGTCACCTTCTTGAGCAATGACGTCAGACGTGCTCGACTTCTTCGCGTCAACGATGCTCGGTGGAACTGTGTACATCGGCGAATAACAACAGTGGAGACTAGATTCTACAATTTCTTACCTGAAGAAACTCTGTCTGCGTTGTAGACGGTTTGTTGAACTAACACACTGCAGCGCGGCAGGCGGCCGCGAGCAGACGGTGCCCGCGGCCGCCTGCCGTGCTGCAGTGTGCTGGTGTCACCCCCCTGTATGGACCTGCCGCCACAGTGTTTGCAGCGAGGCCGCTCGATGTCTCTTAAAGATGGGGGTGTCGGGATGCAATTTTGAAAGGCTGTAATATGTTTACCATAAGTCAGATTTTCGATAAAATACTGGAACACGAATTGAGGCCGTTCCGCATATTGTGTTAAAGTGGTTTCAAATCGATCGGGCGTGTTTCCACGGAAGAGAAGCGGGTACAAATTTCTACAATGCAGATGTAACAAGTATAACGACGCCAGACTGTCGTGCAGCTTAGCATGAAAACACGATCGCAGCAGAAATGTAAGTGATAAACAGAAAATCTGCGGTGGAGGCTAATCTGCAGCTTCGCACTTCGTCGTCTGTGCACATCGACTGAGAGGATCAAGCGCCCCTAAATCTGCTGCAGAATTTATGACTCGATATAAATTGTATCATATTGTATTGAAGTACACTCACTGTCTGTTGCTATCTATGTGATAAGATATAAAGATAGAGCACTGCAGCGCAGCGAGATGAAAACTCATCCATGAACGAGGAGGTTCATTTTTTGTCTTTAAATCTCAGTTTTAGTTTCACTTCATGTTGCAGCCTCAGCCGTTTTCGTGCTCATCTGTATAGCGCATGTAATACAGCGTTACTTGTAGCGTAGTTAATGATTAATGAAGAAGTCACCTCGAACGAACAGCATAATGAGTTTGTTGCGAACTGGGTTAGTGTTGACCGTACAGCGATATAGTCCCTCGTCTTCCAGACGAACTTCACGAATCTGTAGGTTCCACTCCTTGACTTCGGGCCTGATCAGACTGAAACGCGAGTCGTCAATGACGCGGCGATCTTCATACGTCAATGGAAACGACTTCTGGTCGAGCCACGCCACCTGAACACACTCACAACACGTCGTCAGAATCCATGGGAACTCTCCGTCTTGAGTGGGCGATGTTCATGGCCCTCATTAGACCACCACACACCCCCACAGACCAGAAATGTTAATTTCTCAGTCCTTTCTTAGAGACTGGCGGTGGCAAGAAGTAATAATAAACCAACTAGAAAAGGTGGCAATTAGCGCTGCATTACCACTTGAGGTTGCCCGTCCCACCAGCCGTGCTCGGCTTTATCATCATCATCAAATTTCTAGGTGCATTACAATGTCAATATGGATGCACTAAATAGAAGTCTGCGGGCTAAAAACTAACAAGTGGAAAATGCTGTGTTAAAAAGTGCGCTTAATCAAGAGGTAAAATAATGCACCACCCTACCAAATTTCAGCACAATCGGGCAATCGACAGCTGAGTTATTCATGATTTAACAAATTTCTCCCAACAGTTTTTTTTCGAGAAGAAGAAATTTTATAGCCCAGTTCTCAGAGTATTGTAGATCGAACTTTACCAATGACATGGCATTTTAAAGGTGGCAGTTGGAACTTCCGACAGATGTTTTAACTTTTCGGCATATTCCTCTATTTCGATGGCAAGGGTGACTCAAAGGTATCGAGGCCAAATATCCGACATTTTACTCCTATACAAATTAAAGGAGAGATGCGCAATATGCCTGAATCAGTATTTTAAGTTGAGCCAACCTCTGGTGCACTTTTGGCAAGGAGTGATGCGCGGTCCAGGGCATTCGAATTAGAAGTTGTGAAATGATTAGATAATGTACCTTGTGTCTACCGAGGTGTTGAATGGAACAAGGAAGCAGAGCAGTTTGACCGACTACAACGGTGACGTTCACCACGAGCACATCGAACGTGGGACCCATTGCTATTGCTACAGCAAACGACAACAATCTCGTCCCATCACAGCGCCTGCCTCTGTGCAGGGGCGTAGCCAGGTGCCTATTAATCATCACGTAAAATGTTTTTCTATGTTAATTTTTCGTTTATATGAAGATAAACAGCAGTAACAAAGATAGTGGGGCCACAACAAATGTAGACCTGGGGTAAAACTAGAAATGTCTATGAGCAGTAATTTTCTATTTCTATTTTATTTATTTATTTATTATTATTATATTTATATTTATATTTTTTATGTTTCTGTGTAAGGAGCAATTTCTATTTCTACTTCATTTCACTGAGTTAATATACACAACTTTCAGAAATGGTTTCAAAATGTCAGCTGTTTCCTGAAATTCTCAAGCCGCATATTGCGCTTTGCCAAGCATCGGAGAGTGCACCTGATTCGTCGTAAAATTCGTCTTCGTATGCGTCGTTGTAATCGTAGCCTGTGTCACCTTCCGTCTGTGCTACAACCAGTGCGCACTACACACTTTGTTCTACTAAATTTAAATTATAATAAACTCCATTCTCTCACAGTGGTAAATTGGTTTTACTTGTCAATCCTTGAACTTTCAACGAAAATTTATATTTTTTTCCCGCTGAAATAACCGCTTCATTGCCGGAAAGGATGGTGTAACGTGTTTCAAGATATCGATTATTAAATTAATAATTTTTGTGACAAGAAATAATTACATATTTAAAAAGTGGTAATTGCAATGCATTGCAACTTGAGGCCGTCCATATCTCGACAGTAGTTCTGCGTTTTTAATTACTAGGCCCATAATGCACCAGCGTATAACATTTCAGTACAATCGGGCAATGCGCGGCTAACTTATTGACAATTTATCGAATTTTCACACCCATTTTTCAGAGCCTCATACCGACATAACATTTCTCAGACAGGCGTGCACTGAACTGCATTAAATTCAGAAAGGACAGTATCAATCATCGATGCTTACAAACTTAAAAAAATAAGATATCTTGCTCTCTTCGAAACAAGAGCGGCTCAAAGGCTAGTGGGGGGCGAAAATCGAGGTTAAACTTCACACTTTTTGACCCCCACCCAGTAAAAGAATTAGGGAAGGGATGGGTCTCAGTAGAAATCACGTTCGGTCCTACGGCTAAAACTGATTTTTACATTTGATCGGCCGCGGCTACCGAAATTAGAAGTCCGGTAAAAAGACAGCAGCATTTTAGAAGACCTTCGATATACATCAGGCGGCTTAACAATACTGCAAACAGACAATAACTGATGCAGTAATCAAACTGCTGTGAACAATTTCTTTGGATAGCGTTTTATCTTAATACAAACCGCTTGTCATTTTCCGCAGTGTAGCAGTAGATTTCGTTGTTATCACTATATAAATAACTTTACGATGATCGTGAACTGAACTTGGCGGCTAGCAACGTACTGCAATATTTAAATATTCAGCAATGACGGTTTCACCGTTTCAGTGTAGTCTGTGCTTTGATTCCAGAAAAAAACTTAGTTGTAGCTTTGATTGATTCGGTTCGATTTGGGTTTTTCTCATCTCTAGATTTTAGTAGTATACTTTTTTATCAGCGAGAACCTAGGCACCTACCTGTGATCTGTCGTAATGTCGACGCGGTCAGAAATATCAGCGATGACATCATTAACGACGTAAACGCCATCGCTTTGCGTCGTGGGAGGTCTGATCTGACGGCGCAGCTAACTACGCTCAGAGTGCGCGAGTCCGCATAACGCGTCTGCAGACATGCGTCGAACAGTCGAGAGCCAGGAGATGCTATTGTCGGAGAGAGAGAGACGGCGATGGCAGCGGCAATGGCATTCCAGTCACTGCACGACGACGTCACGTGGAGCCAATGAAAACAACAAAGTCGACTGATTGTGGAGAGATAGACGCGCCAGACGGACGGACCGAGAATGAACGGCCGAGTGCTGCACTGCACTGAGCCGGCCGGCCGCGCCACTCGGCCCGTTCCGCTCGCGTCGCCTGTCGTCATAGAATAGCAAGACAAGTAGCGTCACGTCTGCCTGCGGTAGTGATGCGCCGATATATTCGTTAGTTCGATTTAGTTCGTACAGCGATCCCAGTAGGTGTAATTTATTTCACAACTTCGACAAACAGCCCATGGGCTATGACACTCAGCTGACAACATAAGCATTTTCAAAGCGACCTATAAATCCAGTAAATCTGGGGCTCGGCCATAAACGCATCTTTGGTGTATTTAGAGTCACGGGAACGTGTCTGGTGGCTGAAAATGTCGTTCTCGCTCGCTGGGAGGAGATACAGCGCTTCCCCAAATCTCAACTGGATTTGAGGGGCCACTTTGAGGCGGAGGAAAGAGAGGGGAAAAGAACGAAATAAGGGGAAAGAAAATGAAGGACAGGGAGGGAAGGGACGGGAAAACACCCACGAAATAAATTTCTG
>Ga0049105_1000111_pt1 | contig 18787 bp, 14 predicted proteins | sample WorMetvaBAHAMAS1_FD_61260 | JGI IMG/M metagenome (GOLD analysis project Ga0049105, IMG submission 61260) | Worm MetaG Olavius vacuus BAHAMAS.1 | ecosystem: Host-associated > Annelida > Digestive system > Unclassified | place: Germany: Marburg | collected 2013-04-09
ATCACTAATAGGAAATCGCATACGGGCTTTCGATTGGTACCGACCTCGATGACCTTGAATGACCTTGAACGCCGTAATGGCCCTTATTTTGCGTTTTTCACGGAATTCGACAGATTTTCCAGCCGATTATATCACAGTGGTTGAAGATAGACCTATACTGTCCGTAAAATATTGTCTCCCAGTTCCAGTCTTCTACTTTTGGCGAAAACTATAACGCACTCTGCAGCGCGGTCTCTCGAGCTGAGCATCTTGTATCTGTGATGAACACCCAGTGGTTAAAGTGCAAAATTAGAGGTGGGGGAAAGCTACTTTCAGGTTTGGGACTTTGGGCGCCTATGACGAATTGACGATGTTAGTGTGCCTTTCCCTAACATTAAAACAATCTAAGGTGGGGGAACGCTATGAGCCATAAATTGGAGGTGGGGGAACGGCGTTCCCTTGTGTCCCATTACACTTTAACCACTGTGAACACCTCACTTTCTCTGACCAAATATCTGCTCTCTCTAAATCTTTCTATTATCATATTTGTGAACTTATCGCTGTCTTCATTTTTATCTTGACTTCAAAATCACCATTTGCATGGTTCATTCTAAACTTGACTACTGCAAATCACTGTACTACGATCTTTCACAATCTCAGATAAAAAAACTCCAGAACATCGAGAACTCTCTTGCTTGCGCTGTCACCACAACGCCAAAATCTTCTCACATCACTACCGTTCTCAAATCTCTACACTGGCTGAAAATGAACGAACGCATTAAATATAAACTCCTTTCTCTCTCTAACTAACTTTCTCTAACTGACAACCCACCAACCTCAATATCTCCACGACTTGATTTCTGTTCAACCTTGTCACAACACGTCACGCCGTTCTTCATCTTAGGTCACTCTTGCTCGAACACCTATCCGCTCATCTTTGAAAATCACAAATCGCTCCTTCCCCACTGATCTTCGCCAGCCTCGTCAGACACATACAGTCTCTTCACTTTCACCTATCACACATTATGGCAGTTTATCATATTCACCGTCGTCACTATCACCGACTGCATCTTTTCTTACTCGCTCAGTATTTCATTCTGAACTCAAGACTTAGCTCTTCGGCAAATCTTTTCCTCCACAGACTTTTCCTTTCCTACGGGATTGATTCCACACGGACTCTCTGACCATCTAATGATCTTACTCTGCTCAACGGCTGGATTTGTTTGCATGGTGTGTTAGACTAAGCCGGCTCCTAGTCGGTTTTCGAACGCACTTTAAATCACTTTCATTCATTCATTCATTCATACGCAATTTTACCCCTTGTTCCTCTTCTGTCACGAATCACGATCTCGAAGTGTGTAAGTGTAACTCGCACACCGCGTGCCTACTCCCCACAAAATTACCGGTATGTCACCAGAAAGCATAGAATCACAGCTAGCACACGGCTTCACAGTTAACACGGCCCCAGCATGGCTGCACAGTTAACGCATCTGCTGTTAATTAATAATAAATACTAGCAGTCAGAACTCTGAGACTGAAACTTTATCACCTGTGCCCGAAGTTACGTTTTAAAAAGGCAAAAAGGACGGGTTACCCTCTCCGGCAACGTTTATTATTAGTTGTATCAAAAGCAAAATGGACGTCGCAGAGTTGTTGTCGTTCGAGGTAAGAATTTTGCTTAACGTATAGTCAGTCATCAATAAGTCGTAGTCGTCGTCGTCAAGGCGAGGCCGAGGAGGCCGTAGCGTACGTTGTCCACACGGCCCGATCCTGGGCGCAGTTGAGGTCGTCTCTAGCGGACGGTCTGTAGAAACATTACATCGGACTAATGCCCATGACACACTTGCCGGAAACTCGCGCGAGTAATCCGGCGCTGGAAACTCGCAAATGACCAAATGTGACATGCTTTGCAGCGCTGGTTTTTAGCTCGTGCGGGAATCTAGCGCGATATAGCGCAATGCTCTATTCTACACTGGAATCCGGCGTAAACGGAGCGCTGTGATTGGTCAGTTTTGTTGATGTGCTTGTCTGTAAATATATGTTGTAAACATCATTGTTTTTATAGTAATATATTAAGTTTAATTTAAGTTATAATGCTGTGGACGGATGCCAAAGTTGGAAACTAGCGCAAATTTTGTTGCAACTCGCGCTGGAAAGCGCTGGATTCCAGTGCGAGTTTCCGGCAAGTTTGTCATGGGCATAATACTCGCGGCTAAAGGGAGCGACGGATCGGGGAAGTCTAGGTAATGTTGACAACCCGGTGCCAAACTCCTGCGACGTTGTTCGATGTCGTTCGCATAACTAATAATGGTAGTCGCAGTGGCAATGTGTACATGAGTGTGTACCAACCTTTTGTCTTCTATTTGTACAGTGCAAACTCGCAAAATTTTTCATAAACTCAGCACCTTCGGTAATGTAAATAAACAGCATTGCGGAAGTGACTTCAGACAACTGAAGATAATTAGAGATGTGCGACCGTTAAATGTTGACACAGTCGTGTTGTCCCTGAATGCTATCATCGTGAGTTCACGTTCGCTAAAAACGTGTTAGTCTGCTGCTGTAAACCAAAAAATTTTAACAGAAAACGTTTGTTTTGAAGCAAAATCACACCGGTCAATGTGAATTTTACGTGAAAGTTTTTCAGTCACCGAATGCAGCCGACAGTAAAATTCTACACAACAACAACAAATTCACGACAACATACAGCTAACCCGAAATATCGGCCCTGTTATCCATTTAGCCGAATTTATTTCTCAACAGTTACAGCTGGGGTCTAATTTCGTGTAAACTTTTATGGTAAGGTATTACTACTAGTCACAATTAAACGTTCAACTAGTACACGCATAACTAATTAAATGACTCTTTCCGGCGAAAAATATTTAACAGCGATAGTCGTCATTATTGTTTACATTGAGGAAGTTGGTGCGTTAATAGCAACATTGTGCAAGTTTGCGTGGTGGAATAGTCCGAGAAAAGGCTGGTATGAATGGTTTTGATAAAGAACTACACGTTGCAACGGTTGCCACTGCGACTATCATTATTAATTATGCGAACGACGTCGCAGGAGTTTGGGACCGGGTTGTCCAACATTACCGAAGTCTAATCGATGACAATGACCACATGACATGATGACAAAATTATACTAGATGACGACAAGCAGATGACAAAGTATGACAAAGGTTTGCAGCATCTGTAAAACATTATAAGTAGTAAAGTAACAAGGCATACACTAAGAGTAAAGGTAAAATTCAGCAATAAAGTGTCAAAAACCTCCATTATAGCGTACACGAAAGCATACATCGGCAATAAAAAAACTTTTTTTGGCATCTTATAGTGGCATACTGTAATCCTTACCTTGCCTCAATAAACCCCGATTTCCTCTGTAGGTCAACTACTGTGCACTGGACCTTCCTTTTTTCTTTCTTAAGCTGTGTTGTGGCTGACCTCACCCATCAAACAAACGTTCAGCTTAAGTATTTGTCATTGGTGTGCATGATTACCTCAAAGTATTCCAACTTGGTTTGCGCTCTGTGGAGTGCTCTTATTAAGTTGGAATACTTTAAGGTAAACATCAATAAATCCAACACAGAACAGGCTGAAATCAAAATAATATGCAGCTTTGAAATGACGAGTTCATAATGCATAGAACTGCAACACTGACATATATACAAAACAGGACTACAGTAGTAATTTTCACACATTACCACAGCAAAACAGTATTGTTTTATTCATGCATAAAACTGTTAACACTGACGTAAGTGTTCCAGAATAAAAAACAGGACTAGTAATTTCCACACATTATCACAGCGGAACAGTACGTTGTATTTATTAGCACCGTCACACTGTATTACACTCATAAGCACCATCCATAAACAGTTTAATCACAAATCTCGGTCTTGGTCTTGAGACAAAAGTCTTGGTCTCGGTCTTGATTTTCAAGAACAAGTCTTATTTACATCACTGATAGCCAGCACATACGATAGCAAGAGGACTATTTACATTGACGACACAGCCACTGATTACCGCAGACTGGGCCAGACAGGCAGGAGATATGAAACCACTGGTCGCAGTGGTCACACGCCACCATCCTCCCACCTGCCGGTGCGTTACAGTAGCAGTGCTGTCTGGCCGGAAAGTTGCACAGTCGCTCTTCTCTTATGATCTTGGCCAGATGTGGGCGCACCTCGCTCTCAAGATATTCGTACGATGCTGGATCACCTGTACAAATTACCATCTAACCACAATTTTTACTTGAACTAGACTTTAAAATTTTTGATAGTCAATCACAGAACAGCAGCTTGTCCGCTGAGTAAGAACAAGAACAACATACTAATCTAACAATCAGAGTCAGCAGTTAGTGACAATGATAACAGAATCGTATGTTTATTCATTAACTACCAGCACTATACTCAGCTGATCATCACACAGTTAGAATGGATCAAAGTTCACAACAGACCTTCGAGGACAACGGTTATGGCATAAGCCAATGCGAAACACCCACAGTCCCCTGTCTTGTTCTGCTGAGTGCAGGTCTTGTTGTAGATGACACGTGTGCGTTTGCCTGCCAGCAGTCGTACGGTCTGTTGTGTCGTCTGTGAGGCACTGCCAGCCATCGAGTCGTACACAAATACGCACTTTTTGACACCATGCACGGTCAGCCAGTGTTTACGCACTGGAGAGAACAATACTTGGAAACATGTTTACCTTATAACATACATACTTATACTCCAGTCCAACGGAAGTCAGTTAATGTTCATATATGTGTGCTATGAATGTATAATATGTATGCTTGCAAGTCATAGTGAAATGGCAGTTTCACCTGAATGAATGGTCTTGTGACGGGAGTTGTGAAATCTAATGTAACTGACATCAGACTGTGGCAAGACCACTCAGACTGCATCAGGATCTGCACTGCATCGACTTCGCTGCCCGTCAGCCAGTGGCCCTCAGTGGCAATCAGAGCACCAGGTGACAACACGTACACACACACAGCTATCTGAAACTGCTGGCATGAAATGCCGATCACAGCATTACAGCATGGAACCATCAGAATACTGCAATCATCCAATATTGTTTTTTAAGCACGTACCTTTCCTAACTCAACGTCCATGATGGCACACTCGATGGCATACTGCTCCTGCTCGTCATCGGACGACTCGATGTACCGAACCTCAGATGCAGCCAGAAACGCAGAACTGGGTTTGTCTGGTGACCAGATGATGTGATGAACAACCTAGCACAGTCAAAACAAAACTGTATAACACTGCTGGGTGACCATGCAGTACATTAAACATTGTGACATAGATGCTGTACTATTTACCAAAGCCATGACACTAAATACACACCTGAGAATCACAAGAAGCAGCAATGTCAGATTCTCCCGCAACATTCTCCGGTTGCTCGCACTGCATAAACAAAAAATACAGAAGTTGGTCACGTAATGCAGAGTGTTAAAAACAGCAGCAAATGGGAGTCAAATGTACTTATAAAAATTAGTACTTTCATCCAGGAGAAGAAAACCCAATGCACAGGTGAGCTAACCTCAAATAATGAATGGCGACAATGTTTCTTACGAAGGCCATCAGGTGTCCCATGCACAGGCGGCATGTGCGCATCCACTTCACTCAGTGGCTGTGCATTTAACTCCTACAACATCACACAAGCGGTGCACAACTGAACTGTGTCAGACAGACCAAGACTGACATCAAAATGTATAGCTAATTAGTGCAACATCATAACAAACCTTTTAACAGTGTGCCATTCACCGGTTGGTGGACTAGTTTCGTCAGCAACTTGCTCCACGACAGGTGACAGCTGTAGCACACAGAACATGCAAACAACAATAACAATTAGTCTGCATGCTGTCAGTAAGGTTTCAGAACTACTGACAGTTTATATACCGGTAATCAATCTGTTAACAGAATATACAAGTCACAGGTGTACTGTACCGGTGTAGCATTTGGTGCAGCTGGACAATGACCCGACATATCAGTTGCTTCCCTCGCATCTTCATGTACTGGTGACAGTGTTGACATCTGCAAACATTAAGGTATGCTTTTACACACTGACAGAATACAAAAATGCACACAGTATGGTGTGCAATATACGTACCGTAAACAGACATCATGCATATGCGTACCTTATTACGCTTGGCACGAGCTGAGTCTCGTGCACATACTTCGCTGCCCACCAGACCACGCTTTCGTCCCTGTTTGCGACCAGAGCGGCATTTTCGTCGGAGAGACGAAAGATTTACCCGTCTCTGGTTTGTTGTCACTTTCAGTCCAGCTGCTATGCGGACTGCCATCATGTGCACGCAAGCTGGCAACCTGCAGCTGCATGATCCATCCTAATAATAAACACAATAACACCAGCATTTTATGAGTAATTCTTTCAAAATTCAGATGCCTATGAACAGATGCACACAATTAAGACTTCTGTGTCATGTCATGTAAACATTACATACCGCAAGTTTCACCATGAACTTGCCATGATGGCGTATGTTGTCGTCAACCACCCACACATCATCGTGCAGCTGCACTCGTGCACTCAGCAGGGTTGCAACTGCCGTGTCTGACTGACAGCTAGTATCGGCAATTTCTTGTGGAGGTTTATTTACCTAACAAGTGTGCATATACAGCAAGTTGCCATGTCAGTTTTATGGGGCTGGTTAAACATGGTACACAAAGAAATAAAACAAACTGTTGTTTTAAAATAGTGTTGCAACTACTTCTGATGGTTGAACAACAAACTGCTCAGCTGCTGTTAGAGATTCAGTGACTGGAAACCCAGGCCGAAGACGGTAGGTTCCAGTTCCAGCCAGACCACGGATCATCTCCTGTGCATGGAACTGCTGGAGATGAACGAACCCCTCCACTACGACATCAATCGGTCTTTCCTGTACAAAACATTTGTGTTATGTTTGTTTACTAGCCATGACTCAGGGTAAAATAATAGTAATAATAATGTGTTCATTTATGTAGCACAAAATAAGAATAATGTCCTAAGATGCACTCACAACAGTTCCAACAAAGACGTGGGAGACAGACAGACAGAGAGCAAAGGTTTGCTTATCAATTACTTTCCAGTTTTGAAAGTCTTCGAGGACTCTGTTGTAGCTTTCTGAGACATTATTGGTGACACCAATATATGGCCGAGAGATCACGTCCAGGTGGCTTGTGGAGTATGATGCTGACTGCAAGACAGCCTGCCCGATGTCGCAAACGTAGTGCTCAAGGAATGCATGAGACCAGCGTTCAGACAAGTCTTGGAGCTTCGCTCGATAGCCATAATCATCTCTGGCAGTCAGCAGTTGCCGCACTGACGCCACATAGAAATTCTCATCATCAGCTTTGCCTCCCGACTTCTTGATAATAATAATAATAATAATAATAACCACGACAATGTTTATGGTGCTGTCATCATGTCATAGTCATTGCGAGAGTTCACCCGGTTCATTTGATGAATGCAGACTGAGCGCCGGGTGGCCACCAACCCTCAGACCAAACCAACCGATTTGGGCTGTGAGTCCGCCGAAGATTGGCTGCTACCATCCGCAGACACCATCGCCATTTATTATTATTACTCAGCTCGTCAGCTGATACTCATTTTGCTGATACTCATTTTACCGTCCCACGGAGGGTGGAAGGCTGAGTCGACCTAAGCACTGCAGTAAGGGTGCACAACCCGTGCCCAAGGCTGTATATCACAGTGACTGTCGTGATAAACACGACCGGTCGCAGTGAGATTCGAACCTGGGTCCTCTCGCACCGCAGTCGGGCGTCCTACCACTAAGCCACCGCGACCTGCTTGATCCATGTCTACAACATGTGAACAATGCAATACATTGCTGTATGTATCCATTTCTTATGAAATTTAAATATCTTTTCACCTTTTGTATATTACATAAGCATTATTAATTATGCAGTATGTTGTACACACCCTAACGTCACCCAGAATATGGTTCCAGCAGTACACCATGGAGCATTCTGGCATGACGCGATGTACTGCATTGGTGATTGACTGCTCTCAGTCAGCAATACAGGTGATGGTGGTAGCACCGGTCAGGCTGCAAAACCACTTGAACAGCAACTCATGGCTGCTGGTCGTCCATCGCTCATGCAGCAGCATCAACAGCGGCATCACGGGTAACCCTTCAAATATGCTGTTGCGGTACAGGAGGGTCGATACATAGAAGTCACCCATACAAAATGTGGTGTCGTTATACACCACCAGTTGCTCGGAGCGAAATAACTCCGTCAGCAACCATCGGCGGCGTACCAACAACAACGCACAAGTTGTCCCGAGTGACTTCAATCACGTAGATGTAGTCCACCTAGACACACACATATTCACTCGGTCACCACATGTAATGAGTAATGTGTCTGTCCTACAACATTTATCACAACTTCAATAATGTAATAATATGATAATATGAACACTCATTACACAAGTGCCAATATAATTATTATAGAAAAAAACCTACACCAATACTACTGTAAATGTTTAAAATAAAAAAGTACATTATATACTGCCCATCAATAACAACCGTTAATGAAACGATAAACCATACGGTAAATGCGTAACAGTAACACTTCATCTCCATAATTCGTTTCAGCAAGTTGCTGATACTGTCATTTAACATGCGGCCATTGTTCCGGACACCTTGAACTGCGTTGCATACCTTTACCATTCACACACGCAGTCAGCAAATTAATCAGATAACATCGTCTCTAAATTTATACGCAAGCAACAAACCGAAAGCTAATTACAACTTTACCGGTTCAGTTGTACAGAGGTGCTTCTAGTTAGACCCCAGGTGGTTATGCGTAATTATGACATTTTTCACAAGAACGTGCAATTTTTTCTGCACAACTTTCGGTTGGGAGAATAATTAATGTAATAACTTCGTACTGGTTCTTTTCATTATAAAATTGTTACCATACCTGCTTGATATCCCGTGGACAGTCACGCTGGTCAGTTGTTGCTGCCCGGCCCATAGACTCCTTGTAATTTTTCGCCGGGCCAGCGTGACCGCCAGTACTGTTGACAACATCTTTTATTTTCATCAGCACCGACAGCTTTGTGCGGATATACGGGCGAGACGTGGTGCTGTTGCCGTGTGCTGCCGGAATGGAACACTGAGGTTCCCCAGTGTATTGCACTACAACCCGATTACTACATTCACACATACACACACACAATACACAGTGTGGTGTAGGTCATTGTTGCATACCATGAACCAAGTGTAACAGCATCAACAACACGGAAAATATGCCACTTGGCATAAGTGTGGGGCTGGGACCAGACCGTTTGGCTGCCCACTTTAGAGTATCGCAATTCGCAACACGTCCCCTGCAACGAGAACAAGAACAAATAATCTTTTTCACGTGCTGGCATAAGCAGAGCTATTTCTGTTCTGAAAATATTAAATAAACTGATAGTTACTCGTCATCCAGTCGTTCAAACACTTTCTTCTGAAGCTGTGGCTCGACACCTTCCTGACTCTCGTAAAAGTAGAGTATAATGGTCGTTTCGCAGGCAGCTTTGCCGATCCTCTGACCTTCCATTTCCAACCGTCCATTAACATGTCCGGATTTCGTTTTCGTAACACAAAAGTCCGCAAAGCCACATAAACAACTTAGACTCGACAATTTTGTGCAAGAGTATCATCATTAACTCATTGGCTGAGTTCTTTTTCATTGGTCGGACCTAGAGATATAAGTACAGCTGATTCAGAACTGATAGACAGCTTACGTATGTGGGCTAGGTCGGACCTGGACACTTACACACGACTATTGTATCCTTACCCTAACCCCGATACTACAATAGCATTATTCTTTGCTGACAGATGGTGATAACTACCCTGACCTCTTCCTAACGATAATCCTAACCATAATCCACTCGATACCTATCCCTAGCCTTGTGTACATACTAGCCGAAATTTATCGGCAAGTACACTGAACACTTTCACAGGACCTAAATTTACAGATATCGCTGATTTAGTGTTTTTTTAATGGAACACAAAAGTCACACAGCGTGCCACAACATTGGTGATACTTATGGTATTTCCTACTGGTTGCATGGGAATGTTCTCAACAAACTCCACATCGTCCTCGTACAATAATTCCAAAATACTCCTACTATCCATTTTGAACTGATTTCAATACTATTTGGTAGCTTGCTTCTACTTTGCACAAATTGCCAACACACGTGTAAACAAAACAAAACAGGAAACGGATATTCAACAAAAACAGCTCTGTCATCGTTCAGACGAGCTGCCATTGGTTAACATGAAGTAGGTCATGGCTTTGTCATCATGTAGGGTTGATTTGATGACAAATGTCATCATGTCATGTGGTCATTGTCATCGAATAGTGACCCCCCATATCGGTGACATGTTAGTTCGGTGACAGTCATAATTTATCGACAAACGACATTTTCCGACCGTACATTTCGCGTATGCCTACACCTCGCAAAATTTATTGTAGAAAACAACTTCTAAATTACATTTTAGCTGGTATACCTGCAGCTCTAGTGCTATTTCGGCAATAATACATATGACTTGTCACCGAGTCATATTGTCACCGAATTGACTTGTCACCGATTTGATATGTCACCGATCTGGTCTGTCACCAATTTGACCTGTATCCCTCCACACGGCCTGATCCTGGGTGCAGTTGAGAGCGTCTTCAGCGGCCAGACCATAGTCTGAACAAATCTGGTGCAGCCCGGTGATGGGAGGACGGCCCCGTGATCTGCGCCAGTTTGGGAAGGGTGGAACTCTGTCTCGGACGTCGTATACCACGTGCAGAACTGCTTTGGCCGGTACATTATCTGGCATACGCGCAACGTGGCCGAACAGTGAGAGACGGCGCCTGCGAACAATTGACTGGATACTCTGCAGACCCGATCTGGTGTAAACCTCGGCATTCGTGATAAGTCGGACCACTTGATGCCCAGAATCCTTCTTTGACAGTGCAGATGAAAGGATTCCAGTCTCTTCCAGTCCGATTTCGTCAGCGTCCACGTTTCGCAGGCATAAAGAAGTACTGTGAGAATGCAGCTGGAGTGGCTTCCGGTAAAATGCGGACATGCTGATCTGCGGATTGAACAACGTGTAAAATGTGGACGGTCGCTGCGGATTTTTTTCTGTGGATCTAATGGGTAAAATGCAGATGTGGATTTTTTTAGCCGACCACTGCAGACTGCAATGAGCTCTTTGTGTGCCACTTGTCAGCCCTTACCTTTGTCATTCCTTGATGCTGATGATGATTTTGATGCCTTTTGACGTTAAGCCTATTTCCCAAAACTGCACACCCGAAGCTATAGCAAAAAAAGATTTCAGTAAGTAGCCAAAGAGTGGTAATGCTAAGTATCTCCATAAGTGAGCACGATATACTAGGTTACTATGAACTTTAGTAGTGTTATTTTACTTCTATTTTTATGCTACTTGCTGTTTTGTTGCTGCATTTTTGCGTATTAAATTGCTGATGATTAATGACTGATAGGAAATCATCTAGGAAATCATATAATGGCTTTACATTGGCGTCAGCATTGAGGCTACTACATTTTGTCTGATGATGTTTTGTTATACAATACGATGTATACATTTAATCACATGTCCAACCAGCTTTATATAAAATGCTTATGATGTACTGTGACAAAGATATACTAACGAACAACCGCACGGACAATGTACGCTACAATTGTACTTCTTTACTAGTAACTGCACTAATCGTCCATACTGAAATTACTACTGAAAGTCGAAAATAGACATAGAACATAAAAAATATAAAGGAATGACGGCATGGAATAGAATTCTACACTCAAAGTTCTTTAACACTGCTACACATGAAAGTAAGTCCATTGCGAGGCGTACTAACGCAGTCATTCACAGAGTCCGCAAACATAATCATCTGCTGTATTGCCAACGTGAACACAACAAGTGTGATACCAACGATCACACCCAGTTTATAACTCTGCAACGTCGACATTTGCCAGCTGGAGGGTCAGGTACGCAGCAGGCATGGCAGATATCTGGTCTGATGCTCGCAGTGGAACTGGTGGCACTTGTGCTGGCATCGCGGTCGTGGTACTACTGCTGTCTGTGGCTGGCTGAATGGCGGCCTGCAGTCGTGCTGTCTGACTGGGGTTGTGGTCATCAGCTGGTATAACATCAACATCCTCCAGTCTTGCAGTCGTGCTGTCTGACTGGGGTTGTGGTCATCAGCTGGTATAACATCAACATCCTCCAGTCTTGGACGTTTACGACCAGATGTTTTGTCGGGACGTCTTCGTGTGTTTTTACGCAGCTGTGTAAGGTTCACAGTGCGTTTTTTGGGCTGGCTGGGCATTCCGACTGCCATCTGCACGGCCAAGACGTGGTAGCAGTTGGACTTGGTGGGGCAGGAGCATGTCGATGTGGGGAATAATCTACAGATGCAGTAGGCCTACACATCTCTATAGTAAATGGAGCAGTGAGTAGTGCTGAATTCTCGACATCAAACGGACGAGGCCGGTGACAGCGGCTGGTGAGCAGCAATCTAAGTGGCCACGTTGCGGAGCAGAGTAACAATCACACGTCACTATTGCGTAATCAGTAGGCCTACCACTAGCGCGCCAGCACGGCTGGTGGAGGGCAGACACACGTGCGTCGTTGTCTCGCGACACGAACGTCGACGCGTGAATCAGACGCTTTGATTAATGGTAAGGTGTACACTCGTATTAACTGCTTAGTGTCCGGCAGATCTATAATCTAAGTGTTGTCTCTTACGGAGGAGTAGGCCTATAGTCTATAGATTACATTCTTTCAAAATGTCACACTGGCGTGATTTGTTACTGCTCAATGAGCTACGGTAATATGCGGATTTTCATCCGCATTCGGATCCGCATTTTACACGTTGTTCAATGCACAGATCCGCAGTCTGCAGATCCGCATTATACCCGTAGCCAGCGGGAGTATAGCCTGCATTTCGTGGTGAGACTTAGATGCCGCTGCGACCAGATCCTGCTGAGGCGTTCGATGACGGAGGAGGCAAGCCAGATACGGCACATAACTTCAGAGTGCGGATTGGATCCGCTTGATATGGTGGAGCCGAGGTTAACAAAACTGCTTACCGCCTCAACGACTTCCCCATTAACCCTATGACCCCCAGCATCCTGCTAATCCATGACGTTAACCCTGAGTTCCTGAGATAATCCACGGTTGAATTAAATGGCAGTATGTTAACTCGAATAACTTCACCAATCTTCAAGATAATTTAATGCAATTTTCAATGGCATGCTCTGTATGAAATATCTTTCAATATACCACACAAAAATCTAAATAATTATGTGCCAAAATTTTTCTTTATGCAGTAAAATGAAAAGTTCAAAGTTATTGCTCAAATTATTCTGCATAAATATTGCGAACGTGGGGTTACCTGGCCAAGATAACTATAAAAGTTCAATAATCTAGAGCACTAAAATAAATAAATAAATAGGATTTCTGTCACACCACACCAGCGCCACGAGGTTCTCACAACAACGATATATGCGTTGGCCACGTTCTAGATTTTTTTTGTGGACAACAATTCACGCGGAAAATATTTCCTGTTGGGCATTGCTGTACCACAGGCATATGTGTTTCTGTCAGACAAATACTTGAACAGGAGGGGAGAGTTATAGAAACGATCCATGAAGACGATGTGATTGTTCCCAAGCAGACTGTCTAACAAGCGAACAACAACACTTCCAGTAGCACCTAACTCTGGAATATATCCATCGTCAGCTTCCCACAGTAGACTTCCGCTGCATATAAATATCCATTGCTGCTGTCGGCAAGAATGAATGTCTTGATTCCCCATTTTGTCGGCTTATCCTTTATGTATTGCTTTATGCCCAATCTGTTTTTGGCCGGAATCATACCTTCGTCAATGCTTATCTTCTGTGCCGGGTAATAATAGTGCTTGAACTTTGCTAGAACACTGTTTAGCAATGGCCGAACTTTGTACAACTTTTCCGTTTTGTCTTGATCTGCATTCTTTTCATCTACCAAATGCCAAAACTTCCACATTGACAAAAAGCGATCTCGACTGAACACTGACCGGTAACCAGGTGTTGCTGTCAGTTTTTCTTACCATCACCAAAGTAAGATGAGAGCCGTGGACGTATCAGGAGATGTTCCATTGACAAACGAACAGCCAGAAATGCTCTCATCTCCTCAGCAGTAACATCAGTCCAACTGTTAGCATAGTAGTCATTACTCTTGCATACTTTTGTCTGTAATGCCCGTAAATTTGTGTACGTAACCATCATCTCTATAGTTGTTTCATCTAAAAATAAATACAAAAATTCTTCCAAAGATGTGCTGTCCGAAAAACTATCTGGAATATTACGGAAGCCACTGTTCTGCATAAAACTGAAGCACGGCTGCTGAACATTCTGCATCCAGATAAAATGGTCATCATGATTCTGTGGCTTACTAGTCTTCTGCCTACGTGATCCAGCATTTGCAGTAGTTGAGGCAGCCGAACAGTTACCTGCATCGTTGACACCGACTGCTGATGTACCTGCATCATTGTCACTTGTATCATCATCTGCTGCAGTGACGTCATCAGGTGTTGTTTCAGAATCGCTTTCATCTTCCGAAGTCTCAGACATGAAATCGCTCTCATTGTCACAGCTCATGTTTACGCAAAGTTCGCTATCAGAGCTTTCTAACACCATTTGCAATACCTTACTACTTGGTATCTTTTTTCTAGAAGCCGACTTTGCGCTTGCAAAATCAGAACGTTTACGCTTGGTAGCCATGGTAAACAATAAACATACTGTGTACTAAACATACCAAGCAGCACCGCAGAAAACTATTGAAAAATTACTGGGGGCATCTAATTGGTTGAAATTCAAAGCAGGCCATCTCGGCTTTGCGGCAAAGACAGATAGGCCGCAAATGAGGCCTTACGGGGATTTGACAAATATCGTGTGGCCGCTTTTGCGGCCAGGTGTTGCGGCCAGGCGGGATCATAGGGTTAACCGTGATTGGAGTTGCCTCGTGTCCTGAGCCAAGGTTCTGAACCTTCGTCTTGGCCCAGGACACATGTAACCCGAGCTTTTATGCCTCTTCCTCCAGACATTGAAGCGCTGGTTGAGTTGACTTGGGTCGTCTGTCAGGAGTACTGCATCGTCCGCTTGTTGAGATCTGTTAGGCGAATGTCACCTAAATTCAGACCAGTGACATTGGCCACATGTGACATGATGATGTCCATTGCTCGGCAGAACAGTGCAGGTGCAAGGACACAGCCCTACCGGACAGCAGACGTCGTGATAAATGGGCTAGACAGCTTGCATCCATGGCGAGCCCATGATGTTGTTCCATCATGGAGTGCCCGAAGCAGGTCTACTAGAGTGTTTGGTAGACCAGCTCCGCGAAGTGCCTTACATAATGCAGATCTGTCGACCGAGTCGAACGCTGCCTTTAGGTCGATATAGGCTGCATACAGAGGCTTCTAAAACTCCCGATGGAGCTCTGATAACAGGCGAAGTGCAAGTATTGCGTCCAGTGTGGATCTGTTCTTGGTAAAACCAGATTGCTGTGAGCGACGTTTTCGGTGCAGCACTGGTTCAAGGCGGGCGAGCAGTATGTGGGCAAAGACCTTGCCAGGAACTGAGAGTTGAAAGATTGGTCTGTGGCTCTTACATACGGTTCGTGGGCCTTTGCCTTTGTACAGTGAGACAATGATGCCATCCCTCCAGTCAGCAGGTGCGATTCCAGTCTTCCAGACGAGGTGGAATATCTTCAAGAATTGGTTCAACCACTGAGTCGACAATGCACTTCAGGAGTTCTGATGGCAAGCCGTCAGCTCCTGGGGCACGGCCGTTCTTCAGTTTCAGAATGGCTCGTCTGACTTCTTCGGATGTGGGTGCGTCGACAGGGATGTCAGTGTCTGGTACGGCGGACAACGACATGGCTTCAGGTTCAGGACTAGCGACTGCTAGTGGGTGATTGAGTGCCGACTTATACTGCTCTGACCACCGAGACAGAATAGCTTCGTTCGACTTGCATGGATATCCTTGGCTGTTGTGCAGATGTGTTGAGCGGGTATCTTGGCTTTGTCCACTGAGTATCCGTATTGGCCGGAACGCAGGCACATTCCACGTTGCAGTTCTTGTGGAGTGTCTGAGATCCCAAGCCAGGCGTGGTTGAGATGTAACTGCAGAAGTGCTTGCCCGCATCGGTCTGTGTGCTTCCCTTATACAGGGGGTCTGGCACTCACTCGTCGCAATATCGTGAGTGGGCGGTGGCGCCAGGCAGTCCTTCACAGTTGTCGGTTCGTCAGGGGCTGGAACCCTGTGCTGCTATTGGCTTGATCTATGTTGAGAACGTAATCCCGTAGATACCTCGCCTCAATGGGATGAGACGGAGGCGCAGTAGAGAAGGCCATTTCCCAGTAGAGCTGGTAACTTGCCTGTCCCTGAATGGAGGGATGCCGTTGACCCACGAGGAGTTCCTCTGCCATCCACGTCTTAGGCACAGCTGCTGCCCTGCATCTTCGCCTGTAACCCCAGGTTAGGGTTCGCACTATACCCAGCGAAGCTGGGTCCCTGGCAGAACTTAGTCACCGCTGCCACCGGTGTCCACACCCGCGCTGTGGACATGCCTGCCAGGAATTACCTGGGTGCAGCCAGTTACAGACCAAGGTCCCCCTGGTCGCCCCAGGCCGGGTTAATCACTCTGTATGAGTCCAGAGTGAAAGGCATAGTTAGTGCACGTTGAATATTTGTTTATCGTGTTGTATAGTCGCATTCTTGGAGTATCAATAGGCTGCGATGTTAATGATGCACTTCAGAGTGCGTATCAGGAAGAAACAACAGGATGCCTGCATGAGCACGATGGGGGGGTCTGCCTAGTTACCGCAGACCACTGCAGACTACCGCAAACTATCGCAGACTACCACAGACCAATGTCCATGTTCACCGCAGACCAAAAAAATAGCAGGAAAATGTAAAATTGACGACTTTAACGCAAATTAGAAACATTAATGAACGTTGTGCACGTCAGTCCCAGTCGGTGTTCTAGACGTGAGCTATTTTTGCAGATTATTGTTGACATCGAGGACACTTTTTATGCGTGTTAAAGCCCAGTCTGTCACTGTATGTAGTTGCGGACATTTTATTAGGCCTACATGTTAGTGTGAGCAGGTCATTTCAAACAGCGAGTATTTTATGATGTACTTTAGTCTCAGTGACTTTTTTATCGTCATAATTTCAATAAATTTGATTTTATTTGAACTGATTTCAGTGAGCTAGTTAGCTTTCCCACACATTAGAATTGGTCTGCGGTAGTTAATAATTAGTCTGCAGTAGTTAGCCATCTTCAGGTCCCTTTCCAGGTAGTTTGCAGTCTTCTAAGTAGCTTTCCCACCACGTAGAATTGGTCTGTAGTAAGTAGAATGTGGTCTGCGGTAGTTTGCCATCTTCCAGGTAGCTTTACTACACTTTAGAATTGCTCTGCGGTAGATAAAAATTGGTCTGCGGTGATAAATGGGTGCCAGTCAAATCAATGACAAACCATATTGGTGACAAGTCAATTCGGTGACAGTCAACTCAATGACGTCAAATTGGTCACAAGTGTCAGTCAGTTCGGTGACAGTCATAATTTATCGACAAACGACATTTTTCGACCCTACATATCTCGCGTATGTTTACACCTCGCAAAATTTATTGTAGAAAATAACTTCTAAATTACATTTTAGCTGGAGTACCTGCAGCTCTAGCGCTATTTCGGCAATAATAGAATTATCTGGAATCTATAATTCTGGTCTTGGACTTTGCTAGTCAGACGGTCTGGCCCATTGGTCTGTACTGATCATCATCATCAAACGAAATATTTAGAGTGGCCTAAATAGAAGATCCATTTCAAGGACCACTATAAGAGGAAACAATGTCAACAGTGATAAATCCAACTAGGAGTGATCTGACTTTAATTCATCTGGTACGGCTGTGCTAGTAGCTCAGCAATAGTACTGCTACATGCTATCGAGGAGTTATAAGAAGGCGCGACTTTTGATAGGCTAATTTATAGACATAGGCCCACTGCGTTGTCTCACGACCTATAGCTGTTATCAGCCGTCAACGACATGTCCCAGGAACGGCAGAGCTGTCGTAAACTATAGGCCTATGCGAACATTTTACATTACTGTTAAATTCTGTCACCGATATGACTTGTCACCGAGTTATATTGTCACCGAATTGACTTGTCACTGATTTGATATGTCACCGATATAACTGTCACCGATCTGGTCTGTCACCGATTTTACCTGTTTCCGAGGAAATATTGGTCTGCGGTAGTCTGTGGTAGTCTGCAGTAATTAGGCAGGCCGCGATGGGGGTCCATAGAAACGGTTAGCTCTTCCTATAGAACGCTGGAAGACTACTGAGCCACGACTCTATGATTGTAATAAAATTGATTGACAGCTGCTGTTAATAGCACTTCGTTCACGTGTAGTATGTTAAACAAAAGTATTCGTCCTGTGACGTTTGACGGCCGAGCTAAACTTTATAGGCTAGGATTCCTGTTACTCTTCATTATAATGCACACAACATCAGTTGGTTGAAGACACACGTGCAATAGCTGGCAATATACTGGCAATAAACCAGGTAAGCAGGACTCCCTTTATCATATCCAAGGAAGATCTCCTTCTTACATCTTGGGTCGAGTTTTCCCTTGTCTTGCTGGTAAGCATAGCATTCAGACCCGAAAACTCTCATGTTGGACAAATTTGGTCTTTGACCAGTCAGAGCAAAATAGGGCGTCTGCTCAATACGA
>Ga0049105_1000112_pt1 | contig 18773 bp, 10 predicted proteins | sample WorMetvaBAHAMAS1_FD_61260 | JGI IMG/M metagenome (GOLD analysis project Ga0049105, IMG submission 61260) | Worm MetaG Olavius vacuus BAHAMAS.1 | ecosystem: Host-associated > Annelida > Digestive system > Unclassified | place: Germany: Marburg | collected 2013-04-09
GGGGGAAAGGAAGGAAGGGGAGGAGGCAAAGGTTAGCCCCAGGCTAGCCCTCCCAGTTTCAAATTCCTAAAACCGCCACTGAGAACTGCACTGTCCGAATGCTCCTGGGCCAGAGTTTATAGTTAAAAAGAAATAAAAACGGACAGAGGCAAAATATAAAGGCGTGCTGACATACGTCGTGCGGCATTTACAAGCAGCCCATTAGGCTGTAAGGGTTAGCTGGCGCAGCACAGCTATGTAAGCATTTTCTGCGGTAACCTATCAACCCAATAAACTAGGTAATAGTGACCTAGTTTTGGGTTTGTGGTCAGCTTTCATCAGCAGGTCTGCATGCCACAGGGTACATGCATGGATCAGGAATTCAGGATTACAAGTCTCATGCATATAGTGGTTATAATCTGTCACCCTCGGGCAGTCTTGTTAATGCACAGACAGCTTTTGACCGGTTATACTATTATCTCGGTCAGCGGAGCTAAAAATTGCTGAAAAATTTACCAGTTAGGTAGATCAATAAAACGTTATAATATTTGTAAGTAATTAATAGTAAATACATATAGAAGTGCAGTGCACCCCACACAGAGGCCCTCGGTTCAATCTCAGGCCACGTCGGAATTTAATTTATGGAAAACTATACTCCTCAGGCGCTACTAGCTCGCTCAGCTGTGATGAGCAGGCTGGGTTTTTTTGCCGTGCGACTGCATGTAATGCAACGCACGGTATTTCGAACGCCTTTTTCTGTATGTCTGTCTGTCAAACGCGTGCATTGTGACAAAACAAAAGAAAATTGTGCCCAGATTCTTATACCATATCAAAGAACATTTATCTGGTTTTCGGATACGAAGAATGGTTGCTGGGGGCGACCCCTTCTACGTGAAAATTTCGGCCAAATTGATCCTGTTCGAGCAAAACGCCGATTTTCAATCGATATTAGCTCGTAGCGCCTCAGCCTTCACGCCTAGCGAAAAAACTTCAATTAACAGTAACAGGAAGTCCACTACGCGCTGTCCAATAAGCCTAAGATGAACATCGTACGTTGCCCCTAAGCCCTCCCTCCCCAAAGGAAGGTTCAAAAACGCTAAACGGCCGTTTTCTGTCTAAAATTGCACTTCACTTAGACAGTCTGCTACAAAGTTTTGTTGTGTGAATACTGTCAACAACAAAGTAATTGTAAGGCATTTACTGTGCAAAAATGGTTCGCGGGGGACATCCCCTACTACGTGAAAGTTTCGCCTAAACTGACCAATCCCCTTCAAAACGCCGATTTCCTATCAATATTCGCTCTTAGCGCCTCAGCCGTAACACCTAGCGAAAGCCAATGAGCCTAAGATGAACAGTGTACGTTGCCCCTAAGCCCCTTCCCAAGACGGGGGGTGGCTCGAAAACGCAAAGTGTCCAAAATTTTAACAATCTGCGAACTGCGATAACTTCGAAACGGTACCAGATAGGATGTCAGTTAATAGGCCAATCTGATGAATAACTGAGAAATTTCGCAATAAAATACTGGACGATTACTGAGAAATTGCAGTTTTCATCGGCCAGTATGCACGTTTTAGCCGCACCCTGTGTAGCTTAGGCCCTGTGTGCTTCCTATTGGTGACTGAATAGCGTAGTAGGCTGTGGTTACGCCCATAGTTTTTCTGCTGTCATTCAACTGGTAAATCAGAAGAGATCACTATCCACCAGTCCACGATGAACGTGGATAACAGCCAAGGGATGCGTGCACGGCAGCTGACGACTGACACAGTGACAGCCCCAGCGTAGCCCATACGTGTTTCCCTGTGATGAGTGTATGGGAATTTCCGCTGTCACTAGCAAATTACCGGTGTGCGACTAAAATTTTAGCGGTGAGCTTACGCATTAACTTCTCATTTAAGCAAATCGTTTTGCTTTATTTGCTGTCAAGACACGATATAAAGAATAAAAGGTCGAGGTTTGTAATATTTTGGACAGTTATTTTGACCCGCTGCTTGTCAAAGAGTTACCTGGGAGTGGAATGGTTCTGCTACACCTTGTAGTAGTAGACTCCGAGTCCTGCGTAATATCCCACCATTCTATTCAAATATCAGCGTCTTGGTGGGGTAAGGCCATTGTCGACAAAGGACTTGTTTTTCCTTGTTTGAAGCAGTGGAGCGGAACCACAGATTCTCTGAGTAAGAATGGGTATGTGCATGGTAAGCTGGCATATGGATAGCAAGGTCCGTTGAGTGGGAGTTCAATAAAGCAAGAACATGACCCACGTCGTCACGGCTTTCACCGGCCGACCGGATAGCCAAAGCCGTGATCCGCGAACGGACACCAATCACCATACCAGTACTGTACTTCGTTTTTCTGCGCATTGTGAAAAGCGGTGGCATGAAACTATACCTACACTGTGTCTCCAAAAGTTCCCACCTTTAAACTCTCTGTAACTTTGTCAAATCTTAACCGATTTTCAAAATTTCTGCTCAAAATTTCCTACTTTCACACGAATTGTGAATTGGAAAATTATAAATAAAAAAAGAATACCCACACAGAGACGTTTGCGCCATTTATCACCTGCGTCATTGATGACATGTTGCTCAGAACCATGCCAGATATCAATCAAGCGCTGCTTCAGTTCATCGACGTCATAAACTTGGTAGACTGCTGCTGCATTTCTCCCCATCGTTTGTAGCCAAGCGCGCTGAGATCTGTTGGGTGCCAAAGGTGTGGTGAAATGAAAGCAGGAGTCTGTCGTTCCAGGAGGATTGTATCGACCCTCGGTGAGCAGCAGCAGCAGCATTGTTGAGAATACGGCACAGGTCTTACGCAGTGCAGGCAGTATATTTTGAGTCAAAGCATGTCAGTGTCACGCGATTGATCTTCACTCCAGCGTTGACGAATATCAGGTCAATTCGCCCTAACTTGGATAGACCTCAGACCATCACTGACTTGCTGAAGGTTGAATGTGTTTATAGCAGACAGTTTGGTGCAATATGTCTCTTTTTTTGGCGCAGCCGACGCATAGACATCATTATTCTGAGAATTTTTGGGTGTGGCTGTACAAACCATAAACGCTAAGAATGGTAATCCACTGCACTCTGATTACACTAAGTAGGTAAAACACTGATTTTTAGGTAGGGTTTGCAACCGAAAATGGTTGAATTTTAAATTTTAACTTTCACAAAGTAGTGCAGTTATACGTCTAAGGTGTGGTGGGACATGTTGGCATGGGTTTTGTTGCAAATTTCTTGGAGAATACAACAGTAAAAGAATTTTGAAAATCGGCCAACATTTGCCAGAGTTATGAACACATGTATAGTGGCACAGTTTTTTTGAGACACAGTGTATAACGACAAACTGTGGCAACTGCAACTTGAGGCAGCCTGACGTCGCGCTAGTCGTTCTGGGCTTTAATTACGAGGCCCAGATATCGTGCAAAAATTCAGCATGCTCCATCACTCCCCCCACCGAAACCTCCCGAGACTGCAGCCACTACAAATGCGTGCAAAACGGTCATGTGACTACTTATATGTAATCAACGGCATCGTAATGCACAGCAGAAGGTTCAGTTACTGTCCAGAAATGTTATACACAGTGGTCCAGAAAAAAATGCACAAAGTTTAATGCACCGTCATTTTGCAACCGTTTGCAGTAGAATCACGCGGTTTTCACCAAAATGCGCAGAAATTAACTGATAACACGAAGAAGAAGCAAATTTTGAATACCGTGGTTAAATATTCTTTGTTTTGCAGCTGGTAAGTAAACTACTTTAAAAGCATAAATCACCGGCGACATTTTAAAGGCTGTCATCACAGAATAAAAGTTTGCAGAAAGCGAATGTTACAAAATTAGCGGAGAACATTTCCGCTATAAGAATTAGTGACCTGGTTGTCCTTCTTGGCGGCAGTTTAAATTATTAATTAACTTGATATTTGAACCAGTTTACTCCGAACGACGTTGATCGCTACCATTCAGCGGTATCGATCGAAGCAAGTACGTAGACTCAATTATTCGTAACTAAGAGATCAAACAGCATAGCCTATGCCATTTCCACGAAAACTCAACAATCATTTGTTAACAATCCAGCCTTTTTCAATTTGCGAAGTCTTTATTAGCAGTCGATCTTCAACTGTCAGATGTGCATGCACTATGCAGGGTGATGTCGCTCATAACATGTATCCGATTCCGGCTGTTTATCAAAGAATATTTAACCAACTGATACAAATTTTGCATTGACTGGTAGACAGTGATCTTTTCTGAGCATTTTGGTGAAAACCGGGTGATTCTACTGCAAACGGTTGCAAAATGACGGTGCATTAAACTTTGTGCATTTTTTTCTGGACCACTCTGTAAAAGCCCAAGAAAATGCCAAAATATCCTAATTTCGAATTTGAACGCCGTCCGCCATCTTGGATTTTATGGTAGGCGAATTTCAATTATTGGGCAACCTCCGCGGACCACAACGCACCCAACAGACGGACAGAGAGAATGGCCTTTAGCAATGGCACGGTCTATCGTCGTTATAGACGCGCCCTAAAATCATTTTGTGCAGAGACAACAGCAGTTTTACTTGTGATAGCCTGTAAGCGTATCCTTGACTTATAGCTACCTCCTTGACGTTTGTCTCTCTTTCTGTCTGTTAGCAACTTCACGTACAAACTACTGGTCGGATCTTCATGAAATCTTTACCAGAGATGTATCTGTATAGACGAGGAAGAGTTTGATTAAATTTTGGAAGTCATCTGCTTCTGGATCCGGATCTAGGAATAGATCTAGGATTTTTTTGAATGATTCTTTGACATTGCTAGGTAAGTCATAAGTATTTCCGGTTTCTGAAAACAGACGGCCGCCATATTGGAATTCTACTTCCTGTTTTGATTTTGACCTAATTTTGTCATTCGGCGTGTTATTTTTGCATTGGCCTGTCAAATTTCTTAGTAATCGGACGATTGACTGCGCAGTTATGACATTATATAGATTTTTTAAAGATAGCGGCCACAGATTCGGAAATTTACTTCCGAGTCCAGGTTCAGTGACTGCATTCGTTTCAGAAGGTGGAAATCTATTTTCATATCAAATTTCAACGAGGTATCTCAATCCACTACTCAGATAAAAATACTTCCTGCTTCGGAAAACGGATGGCGGCCATATTGGAATTCTACTTCCGGTTTCGATTTTGATCTACTTGTAGTTATTGGCATGTCATTTCGCATCTGCCTGACACATTTCTTAGTAATCGGACGATCGGCGGCGGATTTATGACGTCATATAGATTTTCCACGATAGTGGCCATAAAGTCGGAAGTCTACTTCCGGGTTCAGGTCAAATGACCGCACTCGTTTAGGAAGGTGAAAATCTATTTGCATACCAAATTTCGATGAGATATTTCAATCCACGGCTGAGATAAAACTACTTCCGGTTTCAGAAATGGACGGCCGCCATATCGGAATTTTGCTTCCGATTTCAATTTTGACCCAATTTTCGTCATCACCGTTTCATTTTGCGTCGACCTACCAAATTTCGTCACAATCGAACTGTCCGCGGAGTATGACGTCATATTGATTTTTCAACATGGCTGCCGGCAGCCATATTGGATTTATCTGGGTAATATTAGACTACCTACGAAGTGCAATTGTTGGTCAAAGCTTGATTCTCAAATTTGGTCTTGATCGGATTTGTAGTTTCTGAGATATTGCGATTTTTATATTTCGGTTTTTTTGGCTGGAAATTGCCTATTCACGCCCATTTTTGGGGGTTTGGGGGCATATTTCCCCCAGGTGATGTCTCCCATCATCTTAACTGCCAAAAGGACCATACTTGTGCGGAAACACGTCCTTTGAGCCATAAAGCGTGAAAATCGGTCCAGCGGTTCGACCTGGGCGCAGGATCGAGAAAAAAGGACAGGAAAAGACAGTCAAAAGTCACAAAGTGGTATAACATTTTGTCTATTTGGGGAGAAGTCCCCACTGTACCGATTGAAACCAAAATTGTCTTGATGGATTATCTCCTCGACCTAATGACGTGTGTGAAGTTTAAAGTTGAAATTTTCAGGGGTTGCGATTTTACAGGGGGTCGAATTTCCCATATTGATTTTTGCATGGGCCTTACAACAGTGCAGCGCTACTGCACTGCCTGTGATATCCAACGCAGACAGAACGATGTGTATCGCTTCGCGTTCCAACATGTTGTTTGGTAATCTTAGCTACGATAAAAATTACATCCTTTTAGCAGCCCGACACCCCAACACTGCGGCGATCCCCGGACCATGCAGCTGACACTTGGGTACGGTCAAAGGCCTACGCAGACACATGCAGCTTCTCTCGTAAGAAACTGTAGAATCTATAGTTTGAGTTGTTCTGATCCAATCGAGCTCGTATGTGAGTAGGCTGCTGTGTTAGTCTACGCCACTGTTTTAAAGCTGCTTTACTGCAGTGTGTCTGTCTGTCATGCGCCTCGCAGCCCCACCATATAAACTTAGTTCTGTCACTGGAGCATGAGCATCGTGGCGAGATTCCAACATGCTTAAACATTTTCGTCGGGACAACTTACCCGAGTTCGCAGTGTTCGCTGGGTACTTGTTGGGTAGTGCCTGCGGGTCTCTCTGCACTCAAAAACGACTACATCCCAAAGCCGTCATCTGGTGATGACTGTTGAATTAGTGTTTGCTGTGTTTTGGTGTACGAATGTTCAAGCAGTCTACAAGTGACGTAATGTCTACATAATGTCGGGAAAACCGACCACAGAAGAGCGTGTGACGTCACGCCAGCGATGTCTTGAGCGACTTCGCAACGCCGTCATCTTGGTTTGTCACGTGTGTTGTGGTATGTAGATTGTAGACGGCCTCGGTCAGTCTATCTGTATTGTGCTCCTTCGCATCGTCAACGTTGGTTCGCGTAAGCCTAGTGGAGTGGTTCAACAGCAGGACGTATGACGTCACAGGTTCGACTTCCGGTCGGAAGCCGGAATCATACTGCTGGGCGACAACTGTGGGCACCGTTCGTTTAAGTCGCACTTGGCGAGCAGTATACATGTAATAATACTGCTGTGTTTGCGGCTATGCCCCAAGTTCCCCGCCGCGCAACTACCCATAGGCCTATAAGCTAGTCGCCATCATTAATACAAAATTTGTCGAAAACTTTACATGAACGTCAGAAACTATAGTATACATACACGTAATTGTCACAGCCTATCATAGACCTATACTTTCGTAATATTGTATATGCAATTCATGCATTTTGCTCGCGAGTTTAATGGGTTTATCTGACGCGTTATCGTGCTGTGTGATGACTAGCGCGAGCAGGACGTCAGCGAGGGACTGGCGGTGAGCATTAACTCATCAATGACGATGACATTGAGCGAGCTGCCTGAAGTCATGTCTGACGCCGTGCAGTCACAAGTCATTGATGTCGAGCTGATGACGCGCCTCAACTCGTCCAAGACTATCAACTGGTGTCGTGCAGTGAGGCCAATGTATCCGCTACGTGTCACCGACAGCGCCACTGGTATACGCCGCACTCACTTGGCGCTACCCATATCTCGTATACAGGGTGGCTCAAAAAAGTAAGCTGTTGACACAGTACAACAGCTTACTTTTTTGAGCCACCCTGTATGACGAAATGTTATACAACTAACTACCCATCTCGTATATGGGTAGCGCTTTCCTTCCTTCCCTCTCCGTGCAGCGGCTTCCGATCCAGCTACAGGTCTGGGAAGCGCTGTGAGCTTCCTCGATGCATAGGATCTGAAAACTGAATTTGGTGAATTTTAGCCGTTAACTGTGACATCTACTGCGTCCTCTCAGCTCTCACTTTATTTTTAATTTCCATTCACAATCTCACATTTTCAACCGCCAATTTTGTCTTGCTGGCGTTTCTTCTCTTTTGCAGTAAGTCGACTGTGATTGGTGTGCAGAGTCACGTGATAGCCTGTTGGTCGCCATGACTACGGCGATGTGGGGCTGTGCTGATGCAGAAGTGATTGACAGGGTTCGTCGTCTGCTTCACGTCGCTATGACTCAGCATGACAAGCTGGCTAGGCTCGCTGAACGCTGCGGCGAGGATGAGTCTGACGTGGTCGTCTCTCAAGTGTTAACACGACAGTCAGATGATGACGTGACACGTGTCAATAGCGCAAAGGCAAGTCATATCAGCGTCTGCAACTCGCTCTTTGACACTTCATCACACTCTTCACACTTCATTTCGTGTTATCACAAGCGCTGTATATCATGGAACTGTGTTACTGTACTAACTTCATGATTACACGAAATCTTAACATTTGTATTGTAAACTAACTCCCGATATTCGTCAGTTTATAGCTTTATACCACTGTTTAGTGACTATAATCAAGAAAGAATACCGAGTAGGCTACATGATATTGCGACTTGACAGCCACCAACACCGACTCAACAATGAGCAGCTTAGGCTACTGATGGCTGCGGCATCGCTGCACAGAACAACAGTAGGCCTAAACCATGTTACCAGGACGAGGAATGGTGGTCCAGTCGGCTAAAAGCGCTGCAAAGTGCAAGAGCTTCCACGCGAAGAGCCTTAATTGCTGGTTGCTGTCTATGAGAAATCTAATTATCATGCACGAGCAGTGAGGAGGGTTTATTGGCGCATCTGTTGTGAACTATAATGAACAGTGCGTGGCAACCCGCAGCCGGCTGCAGACAGGGAAAAGATATTAAGCAGCTAAAATGGCAAGCATAGCAGCCCACGTCAACATGTGCGTAAAATGATTAAAGATAGGAAATTATATTACAGGCTGCACGTGATGACATTTTCTTAAAGCAGGGCGTGGGACTACATGTATGTTCTGCCAGTGATAATCAAGTCAGCACGTAGTCTTTCCTTGGACGATACAAACGTGCATTTCAAATTAGTAGCTTCCAAGGGACCCGTTCTCGTACTTATTACCAGAGCCGAAACACTTTCTCGTCGGTCTTAGGTTATGCAATCTGTGTTATTAACTGAGCTAAGTCGTACAGTGCAGATGAGAGTTGGTTGTGAATGTATGATGTGTATTGTTGACTGAGTTGCTGCAGAGATGTCCATGTGACCTGATCCGACAGTTTTGGACGCCAAAAGTTGAATTTTCCCAAAATACAGTATTGACATCCTCCAATTGTTTTTAAATTTATGTTCAGAAATTGAAGTCTTGGAAATATGACGTGCGCGATACACGAGAAGTGCATAATGAACAACAAAATACAACTTGTTTTATTTTTAAAAAATATAAGCATTTTTTTAAATTTCCGCATTGGTATTTTTGTTATTAGTCAGCTATTTTCATACTAATAATCAATAATCAATAATAATAATAATCAATTGACGTTTCTTGTGGTTCCTTAATCAAAATCATTTCAACCACTCATTAGCACATTCTCCATGCCACGTGTTACTTTGGTGCTAAACAGCCAATTGATAGTCAGTTAAACATTGTGAAATGAACATTGCAAGAACGAGTTAGGCCTATATGGACAAGTTTGGATAGCATATAAATTTTCCAGCAAACCAAAATAAATCTCTAGACCAACCCCAGCCCTGGCCGCAGAAGCATTTTGGTGTATTCAGAGCTCAGGGAACGTGCTGCAAATGTCGTTCTTCCCCGCTAGGGGGAGCTCACAGTGCTCCACAAATCTCTTAGCTGCATCTGAGGGCCACGTCGAGGCGGGGAAAGAGATGGAGGGAGGGAAGGAAGGGAAAAGGAAAGTAAGGAAAGGGACGAAATAGATGGGAGTAATCATCCCCCGAAAAAAATCTAGTAATTCTAATAAAAATTCTAGTAAAAAATTCTAGACTTGCTCGTGAATAGCAAGGCCAGGGCCAACACTGTGTAATTAAGTGCAGTTAGTGCAGAGATTCAAGTCTCGAGAACTGAGTGCAGCGCGCTGATCGCGGTGCCACCGCCACGTTGTTGATCATTCGGTGAACTGAGCTAGTGTTTAATGATCACTGTCGTCACGTGACAGGCGTTCTTGTTGGGTGTTTTTGTATGGTGCAGTGGAAGCGAGTGAGCGTTGTATTCAGTGAAGATGGCGAGCACCTGCAGTCACGTGACAATGTCCGACCAATCCACGTCTTCGTCTTGTCCAACGTGATTCGACGTCCAGTCGTCGTCGTTAGTCAGCACAAGCACACATCAGACGTGGCAGACGACCTGTGTGGTATCTATTTGCCCGTACTTCACGCACCGACTGTCTGCTGTAGGTCACCGCTCGTCGTCGTCCACGTCGGCCGCCAGTTCGTGCCGCTACTGCCGCGGGCTGGGTCACGGCAAGACAGCGGCGGTCTTCAGACAGAGCCTGGAGTACCTCTGTGGAGGGCAGATGCCGATGAACCACTGATAGTACGCTGTCTGTTGAGTACTGAGTCGGCAGAACTGGCTCTCACGACCTACTTGCGTGTGGTCGAGCTGCCATATACTTCAGCCACATCCACTGGTCTCTATCCGGTCGCCAAGTATGACGTCATTGCTCCCGACATCAACATCCTAGATGGATTTCTGATACCTGCTGCAACTGAACGAGCAGTGTTGCCGGTCGGTAGACACGTCTAAGTCTATTGTCATCTCTAGTACAGAATTATCAGCGTGTTGTACCTGACAAGTGACGCTTAGGCTAATTTTCACAACAGCCAACTAAAATGGATTTTACTGGATTCATGCTAAAGGCAGACACCGTTGTTTTAGAGTAAGAATCATTATCGATTATGGATATATCAGACATGTGGAGGTTCCTGGGCAGCGTCCTCTAGACCCTTCCTACACAGTACAAAGGTGACAAGACATAGGCTAGGTCTAGTTAAATATTTCATTGTTTACTAACGACAGTTTATTTACAAGTACATTTTCCTTACAATTTTTTATGAAATATGTGAAGGCCCCTCGTTGTGGAGGCCCCTTGACAACTGCACATCTTGCTCATTCAGACCCAGGATTATGCACCGCGTATAAATGACAACGTCGTATTCTAGCGGTGCTAGATGTATGTGTGTCAATCAGGAGGCTGAGGTTGTTGGTCGCTATACGACAGTGCTCGAGCAGATGACAGCCGGTGCCGCTGTCCGTGTCAGTCAACCTTCTCTAGGTGACCTCGAATACAGACGATGTCAGACTGCTGGCTGCCAGTTCTACGCACTTCAACAACATAACTGGAAGTGTTCGCGTTGCTATGTCAACGAGTCAAATAGCAGCCAATCAGCGTCGTCCACTGCTGGTCACGTGCAGCAGCTGACGTCACACACCACGGCTCAGCCGCTGTTGCAAGAACATGAACCGCGATGGAATGGTACTTCAGTTATAGTTTCTTTAGGGCCGCGACACACGGCCCGACATTGTCGCCGACAAGCGACCATTCGTTTGTATCTTTCATTATTGTAGAAATGGCACGTGATGTAATAACGAATAGTCTTTTAACAGTTTACTTTGCGCTATGTCGGCTGTGGGTCGACATCGGCCGTCACGTGTGTGCCACGGCCTTTATGCATAAGATGACATGACGTCATTTGCTCATAACATGTTGTCGACGCCATTTCGCGGGCAACTGAATGCTTTGTCCACTTAGTTCTCGGTCTCGGAACCTCATAAGCACACTTTTCGATGCTTAACGACCTGAATTTCTCAATCAGCCTACCGTATGCGTCTAGCAATCCGCAAACTATTATCTTCCGATTACAATACATAATAAACTTGCTCCACAACATGGCTGCCACTGATAGACTCGAATTTAGTGACATCACTGCATCCTCTGTATACTAGCCTACAGTGTAATGATTATCTGTCACATACAATAGCCACAGCTTTGTCGTTGTGGTTAATGTTGAGTGTTTCTCTGTCCAAGTTGGACGGTAACGTGATGAGCGCAGGCCGTTTAATAACTTGCCTGCGTAGAAATAGTCGAAAAAATCTTAATGTAATGTAAATCGTGTATCTGTATAGCGCTTTACCTGAAAATACCTCTAGGATGCACTAGTACTGTACTTTGAGAACAGCCATGCTTTCATAGATCGTGCAGATGAAGCTGATGTATGCAGTGCTAACGTCCGGATGCCGGAACTCGACCGCGGTATAGAGAGTTCCAGACAGACGGACGCGACAGAAAAAGCCCGTCGGCCGTATGTGCTCAGCCTGACAGCTGACGACAACTGCTATGACCGTAGACGCTGAGTGGGAATGTTATAGACACTGGTATGCAATAGTCCGCGAGGTACTGCGGATCTTTTCCGTGCTACATCCCGTAATATCCATATGTCATAACGCCAAGCTTGTAGCTAATCCGCTCTGGAACGTCAAGCCAGTACAGTTCAGAATGACGGACCACCAACAAGCCGCGATCAAATTTCTGTGGAAACACGAGCAGCAGCGTTGAGGACACGTTGCAGCTTGTCCGTCACCGGCTGAGTCTTTGAGGCTCCGGCCAACATAACGTTGCAGTAGTCAATGCAGTTGCTGCCGTCAAGAAATGTGACCAGACTTGAAGCCAGGTCGACCTCAAGTGGACGTGATCAAATTCAAACGACTTGACTTCACTTCACACAGACACATGACTTGAGTCGACTTTAAACACCTGTAGAAGACATTGATAATGAGTACCAAAGCGTGTCATATACTGCCATTGTCGTGAATTCTGTGTGAACGATACTCAACTGAGGAGCATTAACGATTGTGTTACTTTATATATACACACACAATGCATCGTTATAATGGGCCTGCAGTGCACTAAAAGATTAATGTCAGCGTCCGATCTGCGATGCAGCGCACCGTAGCAATGCTATACAAACGATTTCGTTGAAGCACCTGCCTCGATTACATTTACGACCAATTCGCTGACAGTAAGTTGTTTTGTACAAAATACTGCAGACATCGATACATTTTATTAGTCTATCCAGAACAAGTGGTCATTATTACACAAAGCACAGCAACATAAAAATTACATAATCTAATCTGTACCCATCGTCACATCCGTGCACAGCGGCGAAAACCGATAATGAGCAGACGAGTCGTGGTCGGTAGTCATTCATTATTCATACTCAAAGATGTTGGTTGTGATGCCGTATTCGCCCCATATCACCAGAACTACTAGTATAGTGGTATGTCCTTATTTGTCAAGTAGTCACTTTCAAGTTGTAATGAAACCATCTGCGCCCAGCTAGCTGCGACGGTGGCGCTATTACAGACCGACTTGACCCGACTTGAGTCGACTTACACGACCCGACTTGCAGGTCGAAATGCGGGACGTCACGGCGCCAACTACTGTTTTCGTCGTCATTTTCATTTGTTACATTGGTAGTGGGTTCCGGTAGACCTATTAGTGCTCGTGGTCATGGCGTAGGCATACTCCCACATGGAGCCTACATACGTATCGTACGCTGCACTAAACGAAACCAATGACTCAGTGTTGTGTGTGTACTGCTACTGCAGGTGGTTTGACTCGGCGAGGACTGACATCGTCAGGGCTGACTACAGCGGTGACATGTTCAGTACCCAGCTGTGACGAGCCCGTCTGTGTCGACAGCGAACTGTACTGTATTCAACATGCTAGCCGTACTCGCTCGACCAGCCAACGTGTTAGTAAACCTCTCGCAGACTTGTCATTGTTGCACACTTGACAGTGAAACTGTTGATTTGACAGTTTAGCCTTTCGTTTTAAGTTGCTAAAAATTTTCAGTGCGTCTGCATACTTCATCAAACTTCATTCCTTAGTTAGAACTGTCGGGTTTTGTCCGGGTTTTTCAATAATGAGTCATTTATAATTAGTAACATATATTCTAACTGTGAGACCGAGTCGGCGAGAACTATGAGGTAATTGATTATCCATCAGTGTGGATGCGGCAGCAAAACTCCTAGAACTACCTTATGCTCACGATACGCTGGGACATCGCGAGGACCTCTCGGTTACGGGCCTGTGTTTACTGTGCGCCGAGGTTGTAGGCCTAAGAAGTGGGGTCGCCTGGAAATAAAACTGGACCGCAGTATTCACTTAGGCCTATACTACTGGGAATTTATCCCTTTCCTGGAAAGAAGTGAGCGCACATATTCCACGTGTATCTCGATGACTGCAGCGTGAAAGTGTCTTGTTTGTCGTGTGTGTACTGTACAGACGCAGTCACAGCCAGTGTCAACGTTGTGTGCAACTAGCCATTGTAGTAGACCTGCCAGTGATAAATACGCCGGCTTCTGTGCCAGCTGCTACGTCACTGCCGCCGTCAACAGCCGCGTTGCCGTGGCAACCGAGCAGGTGCTCCAGCACCAGGTAGGAGGTTCACAGCGTGCGCCAAGTTGCATCATGGATTTCTGCAGTAACGTGGGCTCGGCCGAGTGCAAGGGACTGTGTCAGCAGTGCTTCAGTGCTGTATGTCAGACGCGCCTACAGACTGCCGCTGACCCGCCCAGTTCTACCGCCATCACCTCTACTGCTCACCGTACCGGTACGTCAATTGCCCGCTTTCAAAGTAGTGTGATAATAATTATACGGTTTTGCAGCTATCCTATTTTTCATATAGTCTAGGTGTGAAATTTGTATTGTTCGAATACAAAATAGTCTAGAAATCTGCCTCAAACATTTAAAGCTTTTTTTTTAAAACCAAATAATTACTTGGCTGATTTGAGCTGTACATGTTAGTGCTGACACGCCGTAATAGTGAAATCAGTACTAGAACGACTGCTTACATGGGCATAGGAAGGTCTTTTGATGTAAGCTCACGGGGGTGAAAGTGCAGAGACCATGCTGGGGAGGAGGAGGGGGGCGATAACGCTGTAAGCTCTCCAAACGGGGTTCATGGCGGCGCCCCTGGCACCAATGCATTTCCTGCGATTCCTGCAATAAGCTGCTATGACTACATGTATTACTGTTGCAAACAGAGTCAGGCAAAGTGACACTAACGACGTGTTACATGTGTTGCAGGTAGTGGCAGGACAATGCAAGCGCAAGCTAGTGTCAAATGCATGATGGAAGGATGTCGAACAATGGTCCCAGCTGAGTCAGAGGTCTGTGACGTGTGTCGACGCAAGCAGATGGAAGCGTACGAAGGTAGGCTACAGCACACTGCCAGTGTTGTGTCGTTATATGCAGCAGCGACAACCAGTAGTACTGCTAACATAGCAAACCACTTGGGAAAGAAACCAGTCTGAGGAAAGCATAGAAAAGCATTGCCTACAGGTAAGTTGAGTGACAGAGATGACTGTTTTCCTTATCATCCAACTAATTTTAAAATTATGCAGCAAGTTATGATTTCTTATCACATATGGAACATTCGGCATTGTTGCAAATTTAATGACAAAAAGCTATCTAAGCAGTTGTAATGTTGAGCTGTTACCTGTCGGCCTCGGAAGCCAGCGACTAAGCGTGGAGAGAGGGAGAGAAGTTGTGCTAGATACACCTAACACTATTACGTGTTTGTGTTGTGCATGTACAGACGTCATTCGTGGATACCATTGACGGTCTGCCGAGTGAACCGTCTTCACCTTGCTCTAGACTGTTCTTCTGCCGCTTAAACTGGCATCTACATGGCATACAAATGTCATTTATACTAAATGTAATAATTTGTGTCACAACTGTGTATGGCAGATGTTATCAGGTATTTTTCAGATGTGCCATTGCCGTTGCCATCTGACACCAGCTTTGGCATCACACAAGTACGCATGTACAATATGTTGAATACATGTGCTGGTCACAAATATTATTAATATGAAACTTACAAGAAATAACTGTGAAGATGCCTGGAGTTATCATTCAGCCAGGAAAACTTACTGTAAACTATGTTAGTGCATAGTATGTGAATTAAGAACATTACACACCAACTGGTATAAACAGTGTATGTATTAGCAACATTGCTATAACAACTCATTGCTTATAAAAACTCTAAATGCCATGGAACATAAGTAATGTATATAAGGAGTAGACAACAATGTGAGACAAATATCTGTAAACTATCACTGACAAGCAACAAACCAATCACAGAGAGAAACAGTATCACCTGAACTACTAAACTGGTTGCAGATGTTTATCAACAAATGCTCAGTGGTAATTCACAAAAAGTCAGCACTATTTAAAGCATACAAACTGTTAACATCCACATATGCTTTTCATAAATGTTGGTCCAATTGTAGACTGCTGTCTTCTATTATCACAGTCAGATATAAAACTAAGAAAAATTTGGAAATAAACGTTACTAGTGAAAGTCTAAAATTTGGAACTAAATTTTTCTTTCTTTCACTAGCATGATTTACGTTGTATCTCGACAATAATTATTCATGTACCGAGTGGTTCAGTTTCTCGAGTATATGGAGACATTCTGATTTGGTGGAAAACATGGATGTGATTCTCTATGTTATGTTTATTACAGACATTCTGACGTGTGATTGATATCATTCTGTGGTGACAGTTTTACATTTAATGGCAGTTAAAAAGTTTCTAACAGCACTGATGTCATGGTCCAGTTCTCATGTCAGAAAGCTCAATGAAGAACAAGTTCCTATCTATTTTCTGACAATATAATTTCATCCTAGTAAAAGTCTACTTTTAACAAACACATAATACTTATACGTGGCGAGGATGATGTGTTAAACTAAGCTGGCTTTGCTCAATCAGCTTTCAAACACACGTTGAAATTTTGCATATCATCGCTATTAAGTCGTATAAGATGATGAAATTGAGCTATGTTAAATGTTTACAAATATTCTTGTGACATAGTAAATTTTACAGTGTCACAGCTATGCTAGCCTTGCTAGGTGAGTTTTTCATATTCCTGACTTTTACTCTGTATTCAATAATTTTTAATGTACTTTTAAGTAACAAACCACGTTATGCTGAAGCAGTACTGTTATACAGTATTTTGTGAATGTACATGTGCATATGATAGCATAGTTACATTTCTGCTTTTTTCTTTTTCTTTTAATGATTCTAGTAGTTACGTAGATGTAGTATGCCGTGTGTGTGGTGTGTGTGTTTATGCTTTCGTCAGCTATTAGCCACCAAAGGCATTCTGTTTTCAGGCTGTCCATGTCCGCATGTGTGTGAATGTGTCCGTCTGTGTGTGATCATATTAAAAAGTTTGCAGGAATTTCACCATAATTACAACTTTGGGATAAAGCTGGGCTGGTTAGATTTTGAGGTCAGAAGATCAAAGGTCAAGGTCATCATGAGACCAAATAAGGTAAAAAAACTGGCTGTTGAACATGATACCTTAAAAACTGCTTGTGAGAATTTCACCAAATTACAACTTCAGTGCAGCTAGAGACAGAGATGAACTGATTAGATGTTGAGCTCAAAGGTCAAAAGTCAAGACCACAAATGATCAAATAAGCACTATGGGAGACATTTTTTCAACTATCTCTGGATCTGGAATGCATAGATATATTTTAATGAAACTCACCACAATTACTCAGTATCATGTCCACAGGACACTGATGACATTTTTGGGGTTCTGGGGTCAAAGGTCAGACAGCAATGACCATGGAAATCTTGTGAATGAGATCTGAAAGAAAATTTCCACAAATAATTTCCACATTCAGACCACAAACTGATTACATTTTCAAGGTCATGGGGTCAAAGGTCAATGTCACAGAGTGATGGCCACAGAAATCTTGTAAACTCACTAGCTCTTGAACCACTGAAGGAATTTGAATCAAAACTGACATAAATACTTCCCACACTTGTGCCACACTTGTGCCACAAACTGATTACATTTGCAGCAATGGTTTTCCGGCGAAGCCATATCAATCAATACAATCTAGTTTCTTTATTTTCTGTCTTATGAGCATGTGCTTGCAATAAAGAATGTTAGTTGAATGAAAGATTAACTGAATGTTGATTAAGTGTACCACAGTAATGTAAACAGTTAATCTATTGGAGAAGTACTTGCTATGTTGACATCAGCATCATAGCAGCATGCAATATATTAATGCTTTGCGTTACACGAGATTTACACATAAATGGCTGCGATACAGGCGTACGTATAACAACAATTCGCCATAAGTATAAGAACAAGAGATAAAACACAAACAAGCACTGAGCAGGGAGACGTCAATCACAGTGAACTGCACTGAAACAATGTGTGTGTCATGGATATGTATTGGCGTATAAAATGAGCACCAAACACCGACGCTTCAGTAATCAAGATGGCGGCCAGTTGGACATGCGAAGTGAACGCACTGCTGCCACCGCTGCTGCAGTTTCACTTGTGTGATGCAGCAGTCGGCTTCTCGGCATAGAACAAGCCCCACTTCTGATCTCCAAGAGCACACCTATGTACTTTGTTGTTCCAGCCACTGATCAGTTCATCATAGTCAGTCTGTGAGAATTCCTGCATCAAACATAACACAGCACATCAACAAACATGACAACATTCACTGCACTCCCTACTGTACTCCAATGACAATTAAGACGGCGAAGTGCAGTTTAAATTTTTTTCACAGTTTCAAATAGCTCAGTAAAATTTAAGAAATTATGAAGAGGTAATTGATGTTGCAATGCCAGGGCTGTCAAGGCGCAGGGCAAAGAGGCCTGCGCTAGAAGAAACTGGCTGCCAGGCTGCATACTGTAAACACACAGCCCCAGGCTCTCCCCACATACTTATGTAGGAGTTGAGGCGTTCTCGATATTTGCATTTTCTGCTAGTTTGAGTGCCCCTGAACTCGTTGTCGCTAAGTTTACTTGGAGATTTTCCAAGTCCTTTTCGGTTCATAGGCAAATTTGTGGCCTGGTAGTTTTTCGTGTTTTTCAGGCACTTCCCGACCCCGTAGACAAGTTTTGTTTGTGGATCTACGCGTTTCAGAAAATTTCCCACACTTTTGGTTTCGGGGTCGCGGACCCC
>Ga0049105_1000113_pt1 | contig 18767 bp, 13 predicted proteins | sample WorMetvaBAHAMAS1_FD_61260 | JGI IMG/M metagenome (GOLD analysis project Ga0049105, IMG submission 61260) | Worm MetaG Olavius vacuus BAHAMAS.1 | ecosystem: Host-associated > Annelida > Digestive system > Unclassified | place: Germany: Marburg | collected 2013-04-09
TAGCGAGAGGGAGTGCCTAACTTTATCGCTATCGCTTGGGGTGATCCCCTGCCAATATCGCCATAAGTAATATATCGTTAAAAACTACATTGTTTGGCCTACATTTCTGCCGCAGAAAGTATCCGTATATCTTCAACCACTTTTAAGCAATCCGCCCAGAAAACTACCGAATTCAGTGAAATTACGCAGCCGTTAGGCTTATTACGTCCGTTCAAGGTCATTCAAGGTCATCGAGTTTGGTACCAATCGAAAGCGCATATGCGACTTCCTATTAGTGATTAATAGTAACTTACCTCCTATCTTACACCGTTTCCGAGATATAGCTTCGGAAATGTCCAAAATCGCTACATTTTTATACCACTCTTTGGTTTAACCCCCCGACGGAGGGGTTCCCCTGGGACGATCTCCTTAAAATGTTACCTGGATGTCGTCAGGTTGTTAGCGTATTAAATGGTGCCGAAACATTGCCGAAAATTTCAATCGGCTGAGTAGGGTGCACGAACGTTTCAGACAGACAGACGACATGCATACAGACGACAGACAGACGGACGGACGACGACATATAGCGAACATGAACATGAGTTCACGTTCGCTAAAAACTAGATTCTTTGGACTATATTTTCGTTGCAGACAGTAGGCCTATCGACGTAATTGGCCCCAGCTGCCGAGTTCGGTAGAATAACGAAAAATAACGGCCATTACGCCATTCAAGGTCATCAAGGTCACCGATTTTAGTACCAATCGACAGTCATATGCGACTTCCTATTAGTGATCAGTACTAACTTGCATCCCATCTCTCACCGCATTTCCAAGTTATTGCAGATTATTGGTCGAATTTGCGTTTTCTACGGGAGTACCTCTCTTTAGCACACATTTTTTTTGTTTTTCTTATTTTTCTTTCTTTTTATCATTTTACTTTGTGTACCTCGTATACGATTTTCATTTTAAATAAATAAACTCACGACCACGAAATTTGGCCTCAAGAAACTAGAAAAATCGTCCTATCGTACGGTGCAAAACGCTTTTCGATATCTTAAACCTGAACCTTTTAGGCATGAATTACGAGTGTGACAGACGGACAGGCGGACAGACAGACGGACGGACAGCACCGGCGTTAACAATAGCGCGGTCTAACGTCCCGCGCTAAAAACGAAGTACTAAGGGAAGAGTTGTCTACTGTCGGACTTTTAGGCTTTAGCCAGTGGCCTATCTCTCCGTCTGACCCCTTAAACTCCAATGTTAACGGCCAAAGGCCATGGTGACGTACCGGTACAGTATAATAACTACATTGGCAGCCAATTCCGCATACAGTTATTATCCTCATGTCGTAATGGTCTCTGGGGCCGACATCTATCAATAAGTCAAGTTGATTATTTATCGCATACACTCTTATTAACTATCACGGAAAAAACTTGACAAATACGAAGAATATGAGATTAGCGGTACAACAAATATACAAAACTATTAGTTCGCAGTGACGTTGCTGTACAAACACTGTCGGCTGTAATGGCTCAACGCACAATTACGGCCCAAGCTTATTTCCTGTAACAACAACACGTAGCTTATATTGGCCTGTGGTACTTACATGAAGTCGGATAACAACTAATACATTTTCTGTCTAAAACGTCAGGCACAGAACTCGACAGAAATAGCACATTCCATCACTAAGATAGTTAACATTGACAAAATTCACGTGTAGGCGTACGTTGCAGTATAAGTACGAAATTGAAAATGCGGGGACTTTCCAATATCAATTGCCCGCATACACACCATTACGGAAGGGATTCCCACATTGACTCAACAAAATTCTAGAGTGCACAGTGCAGTCAGTAATGATGTGTAGGGACTACAGTTTTCCACGGCCCGCCCAATAATGCCAGGCCGGGAAATTTAGGTTTTTCCGTGGAAATTGTCCACTTTCTGGCTGAAACACTTCAAAACTGAGGCCTAATGCATTTATTTAGCAGTTTAATACCAGCAAATTGCCTAGAGAAGTAATCAGTAAGCTCAGTTCACTAGTCGCGCTTTTATTAGCAACGTGAACTCACGTTTACGTTTGCTATAATCGCCCGTCGGTCTGTCTGTCTGTCGTCTGTCTGTAACGTTCGTGCACCCTACTCAGGCGATTGAAATTTTCGGCAATTTTTAAGCCATTTGGTACGATGGTCATCTGCTGACATCCAGTAAAATTTTACGGAGATCGTCCCAGGGGAACCCCTCTGTCGAGGAGTTAAACACTAGAAAGGTAGCCGAATATAGCGATTTTGAACCTATGGAACACTATATCTCGGAAACGGTGCAAGATAGGAGCTAAGTTAGTATTGATCACTAATAGGAAGTCGCATATGAGCTTTCGATTGGTACTAAACTTGGTGACCTTGGATGACTTCGAACGGCGTAATAGTCTCAACCAAATTCTGTAGCCTTCGTGTGGATTACGTAAAAGTGGTTAAAGATACACCAATACTTTCTGCAGCGGAAATGTAAACAAAGAATCTAGTTTTTAGGGATATATCATTTATGGCGATATTTGTAGGGATCACCCCCAGTGAGAACGTTAAAGTGAGGCACTTCCCTCTCGCTAGCGAAAACTTGACCAATAATCAGCCATAACTTGCAAACGGTGCAAGATGGGAGGTAAGTTAGTATTAACCACTAATAGCAAGTCGTATATGAGCTTTTGATTGGTACCAAAATCGGTGACCTTGAATGACCTCGAACGGCGTAATGGCCGTTACATTGCGTTCCAACACAACCGCCGCGTCGATCTGCGGCGGAAGTTATGCACGAGTCTATTGTATTTTGTAGTACGTGTACGATGTCGTCGTAAAGAAAGTTCACTTTCGCTATCTCATCTCTTGATGAGTTTATTGTTCTACCTGCTTCATTAACAGTTTTTGTTTACGTTATTCAACCGTGAATATCCATATCATCTCAATGTATATTTTATTTAGCAAATTACTGAGTATCTAGTTATTAACACTTAAGTTAACAGTTAACACTAACAGCAGAGTTAATTTTTTAGTTGACTATATCTACTGGAATTATTAACATGATTTGCAGCGGTGAGCCCCGGAATTTAACGAAGTGCCACGCGAAATTTCCTGAATTTTTCCGCGGAGAACTGTGATCCCGAAGTACTATGTCAGATCAACAGTAATCTGTCATCATATCAGAATATGCCAGTCATTTTTATTATCACCAATGTCATCATCCATTCACTGGTTCACTTTTCCACTTCAAACTAAAAACTCAATTGTTCATAAATCCTTCCTATCATACATTGCTTACTTCACCGCACTGACTTCACAGCTCCGTTGTAGTTTTTCAGATTTTTTTTGTTCATTTGTTCTTGTTCCAGTGTTTATTATTTCGTTACTGTACGTTTCATTTCGATGTCGAGTGTTTGACTATATGGGAGTGCACAGTGGGCAGCACTTGTTGTTCTACGGTGAGCGGGGCCCTAATCGGCATGGCCCTGCAACAGCTGTAGCTCCTTCCTATAAAACGAAGACTTTCATGGAGGATAAAAGTCAACTTGTAATGAAGTTTGTTAGCTCTCGCTAAAACCGCTGTTGGGTAGACTCTACATGCAGACATGAAAAATAGAACAGTAGAGCCTTGCGTTTGTCTATTTTCATTGCTGAAGCTCTGGCGTGGGACTGGTAGTATATAGGCCTATCAAACGCTGCTGACGTCACTCGGCCCACTCAATTCGCTGTTCACATGCGAGATTCGCTGCGCATGGCGCTGGTGGGATTCAGCGACAAAACATGTTGACATGGCAACACGCGCGTGATAATCGTGTAACATACGACCGACGACAAAGGCACTAGTAACACATCGGCTCATGACGTCTTTCTCGCCTTCGAATCACATCAGAAGCCATGTGTGTGGTCGTCGCTCGTTGTCACGCATACACAGCGTGGGCTAAGAATATCGGACCACGCTTTGAAGTTTATAAGTCAGTATGCGATGACATGGAAAGGCGTTCCGTATATCAAAATATTCAGTTCTTTATCAGAAGTAAGAGTGTTGATTTGAATGTCGCCATTTAAGTATTCTTTGTACCAGTTCTGAGAAGCAATACTAGTTTATTGACGCTAAATTTCGTAACTGTGAGTTCTGGCAATCACCCCAAATAGGGGATCACCCTGAACTAGTGCGTTAAAGAGAGGTGGTTTCATGTCAAAAGCGGACATTTGACCAATACTGTGCGATAACTTAGAAACAGTGCGTTAGTATTATTCACTAATAGGAAGTCGCATACGGGTTTTCAATTGGTATAGAAATCGGTGACCTTGAATGACCTAAGCGGCGTAATGACCGCGGATGCGCGCGCGCTATCTCTGCGGTTGCTGAGCTTTTAATTGTATTTGTTTCTTGGTACGTGGGAGCACAGGTAAGCGGCAGTGTAATGTGAACAATAAATTGTTATTTTATACTAGCATGGCTTAAAAGATGTGCTCAGCAGCTAACTTCATTCTACCTCACTGATTGAAATTAAAATTTGTGCAAACAGTACTCCTACACTGTGTCCGGATCAAAAGTGGACCCCCAATAAATTACTATAATTCAACAATCACTTGCCCTATTGGTCTGAAATTTTAGACGTGCGAACTTTAAAAGAAATCAACAAGAACCTATATATTATTTTAGAAAAACACAAAGGACCACGTTAGTTAGAAAATTTATACTTTCTGTGGTGTATTATAGATGTTAATAAAAACTAACGTTATAATAGTGTACTTCTCTGAACTAATATATGGCAGTTTTTGTTGATTTGTTTCAAAGTTCGCATGTTTAAAATTTCAGACAAAACTGGCAAGTTTTTGTTAAATTATATAAAATTATTTTGGGGTTCACTTTTTATCCGGACACAGTTTAGGCCTATATTAACAAAGACAGTAGACTGGCATGAGAAATCCGAGAAAAAGAAAGGAGTTTGATACAAAAAAACTTGCCAGTTTTGTCTGAAATCAGTGTGTTATGACATCGGTCTGTCTGCCAGACCCGCAGACACTGTCTGAAAGTGTGGCGAATTTTAGCATTTTTGCCTCCGGTAAATTTTGGGAACATCTTAACAAAATCGATGTGATTTTTTACTGATGCACAACCCATACATGGAGAAAAGTTTTGTGAACAGCTGTACACCGGAGACAGTCCATGCGGAGAAAGAAGAAACATACGATCAGTAAAACGGAACATCACTGATTAGCTCTACTACACGGTAAATGGTACTAAGCCAGCTTGTTACTGTTTTGCGACAACTTGCGTGTCTATTGGCATGATACATTTATTTATATAAGTTATTTATTTGCAACATAAAGGCCAAGAGGCCGCTTACAATGTGCATACATGATACAAGTAATAAAATCAACGTAGCTGATTACACACATAACTGCTAAAATGAAACATGAAATATACAAATATACAAACAATAATGCGATAATATTGTTCTGGAAAACCAAATTTACAATGTCGCAGCAACTGCTCGGAGATTAAAGAGGACTTAAAACTAGCTAGGGAGTTAAAATCAGTTTCATGCGGCGAACTCGGCAAGTGTAGCTGTTAGATCTGATACTGCTTCTTGGTACATAGTTATTATCGGCGGCGACCGCTAGTTCTGTGAAAATTAGGAACGAAAAAATCAGGAAGTTTTAAAGTTATTTATACTATGCAAGTTTAAACGCAAAAAGTAGATCGGCGCGCAGTCGCCTAAGTTCTAAACTTTTCAGTCCAAGCTTAACTAGCCGCTGCCGCGCTGGTGATAAGAAAGTGTTTTCATTCCAGAAAGCCGTTTAATAAATTCGCGTTGCACTGATTCTAAGGATTTAATATTTTTATAAGACACGGTTTCCAAACTACCGAGCACTATTCTAGGATTGGTCTAACATACACTTTAAAGGCAGATATGAGTGACTCCGCATTCTTTGACTGGAAACAGCGTCGTTTATGAATTGTATCAGTTTTACTAGTAAGACCCCTCAAATTTTAACGATTCAATTCAGTTAATTACGAAATTCATGAATTTTTAGTCAAAAACAAGTCATGTCAAATGAAATTTAATTAAATATAACAGTTAATACCTGTTATATGAATTGTCACATCATATGTTCAAAATGTCCACCGTTGGCTGACACACGGGGCTGCAGTCGCTTGCGAAAACCCATTACCAACCACAAAAGCATAAAATAACGTGTGACGTAGTCCAACTTTGCCCGAAGCGACTATACTGTGCAATGCAATTAGATGTGGCGACATCAAGCGAGGAATACCAGCATATTTGACATTGTCCAATGTCCAAGCGACTTACAACGTTCTGTGAGATGTCTCGCCCCAATGACTGCTGACGTTCTAAGTGCGTAAGTGAAAAAGGTGGTCCGAGTGACTTCCGCTCACTAATGGCACGGCGCGCCCTTCAACCTCGCTACGGCGCCCTTTCAGTGTCGTCGGATGGACAGAGAGCAAAGAAGATTCTCATAGAAGATTAGTATATTCATGCAGTTCATCATCAGTTACCGGGGTTTATATCAATGTGATAATTTTTTCTACAAAAACTGAGATATGTAGGCTATGTATGTCGACTGCACAGTATTTGTTTTTGTTAATTTCTATCTATTTTGTGTCGTAAATTTTTGGTTCTAGCACCACATGATGTAAACTGACTGCATGGATAATTTAGAGGCCATCTTGTGACAAAAATTGATTAATATTTACCTATTTTGGAATCACAGCAGAAGCCCACGTTGTTCTCTTACGTTGCATAAAATACCTCGATGCCGAGAGCTCTGTCCCGAATCCCGCTGCGAGAATTACATCTCTGATATACGTATTGCTGTTAGGCTCTTGTGGCTTTGTTTCAGCTTCGTCTCTGCAGACCTGATCACTTTCCCACGCTTGTGCGCAGTGCACACTCTCTTGCTTTATAAAACGTGAAACCTGTTCCTGATTGAATGAGGATATTTGATCCACAATTTGAGCCATATATATTTCACAAAACATTATATTGTCTTTGATACAAACACGTCTGTTGGGGTGGTTATGCCAATTGATAATAATTATGAGTCGAGTGTGTAAGTGTTAGAGTCCAACTCGATACATAATAGATCATTTCGAAAACGAATTACGTGTGATTTAGCGGCAGCCGACCGACTTCGTCCAACCGACTCTCATTTGACCGACTGTGTGTTGCATTCCGTTCGCGGCCATCTTTGCGACTGTCCAGCAGCTGCGACCTACTCACACAAATCAATCAATCAAGGCGTCATACTCATTTGACGAGCGTTTGCGACTCTATAAACGAAACGTTGATCTGCCGATCTGTCTTCTGCTAATCTGACTGATTCTGGTATTGTCTTTCGCGGTCGCCGAGTGCGTTGCCCGCCTTGTCGTTTGAGACCGGGCGTTAGTCGCAACTCGCAATATTATAGGCTATCTTTCTCAAGCGAGCTGTGACCGAAGTATTTCAGTTCGTTATTCTTTTGCAAGAAGGTCTATACTTGTTCTAGCATTGTCTCATTCGTTGGTCACGTGCTCCATCGAATGTTTACACTCTTTCGCTAAAAGCCACATTTGAAATGTTTCCATATTGCATTTTGAAGATCTACCTGTAGGTCTTCGTATTTAGTTGCTGCCCGCAGTCATGATATGCAAGCCGCAATGAGCTCTCTTCACACCGCACGTCGGGGCCATATGATTACTGCTACCTCCGCCACGGCTGTCCACGGCCACCGCCTATTAATTGGTACACAGCAGACCTAAGTAAGTCATTCAGAATATTTGAGGACAATGTCAAAATCACAGAAAAGCCGAACGTGAACAGAGATAAGACAATTTTTTTTATTAAACAGTTGCAGACAGAAATAAATATAAACATACGTAAAGATAAACAGAAATATAATCATACAAAATGTAAAGCAATAAATGCGAGTAAAAGCAAAACATGGTTATTACAGTGGATATTATTCATGACGGTATAAGTCGAATCATTATTGAAGGTGTCTAACGCTGAAAACAAATCATACTTTCTTGGCCAGAAGCAGATGTGTTGTAATATAATGAAGTTCATTTGGAATGTGGTCTGAGAATGGCTGACATCATGGCCATCAGCTCCGCAAAGCCGGCGAGTGCCGTAGTGTCCTTCCAGAACCGCGTATTCCCATTCTCCGACAGGGAGACGATTGGAGTCTTCGCGCAATTGGCCCAGCCATATGTTCCTAGGACGTCTAGATCGACGTTTCACAGCCGGCTATAGGGGAAGGGGAGTAGAGACCGACAACTAAGATCTTGATAAGGGGAACGTCGTCAGTAAGCCGGGCTATGTGACTAACACATAGTATATATATATATACATTAACAACAACACTACTCGGGCAGCGCAGACCTCCGCCAAGGCGAATCCGGTCTGAATCCGTAGTCCAGATCCGGACTCAAGATCCAAAGTCTGGATTGGAACTTTGGATCCGATGATTTTCAAAATTTTCTGGGGACGTCCCTGTCCAAAAATACATCTATGAAAAATTCCATTAAAATCTTAAGTCATTTTTTTCAAGAGATATGAACCACCAAATTGTGAAAAATGCCCTATTTTGCAATGTTAAAGAACCTTTCGAAAAATTCCCGGATTTAGTTCCAGAAACGGATAGCTTCCAAAATTAAATCAGTTCTTCCTTCACCAAAGATACATCTCTGGTAAAATTTTCATGAAGATTCGATCAGTAGTTTTTATGTGAAGTTGCTAACAGATAAACATACGGAAAGAGGCAGAAAGACAGACAAACGCCTGATAAAACATGACCTCACTGGCGGCGCTAACACACTGTAAACTGCCCGAGTCGCCGGAATTTAACCCTAAATAGAAAGTTTCTAATCCCAGCTGTAAGGTCCCTCAAAAACGCTGCCGGATAGTGATACGGCCTAGCTGGCAGTGGCGTAACGATGAATTCTGTCTCCGCGAAAAAAAATTCCTTCAGGTTCCTACCTCCAACTTCCTTCATGCATGAAGACCATGATCTAGGCGGCCGACCCAAGTTATGCCACTGCTATCTGGTATTTTGACGACGCTGCTAAAATTGAAACTCAATACTTGATATGAACTTACGAAGGGAAAAACTGCAATGCCGGTCAATTTATAGTGCTGTAATGTAGTACACATTTGACTCGAAATGTATCAAAAACTGCTTGGCGGCCGGTCTCCTGGAGTTGGTGGGGTCAAGAGGTGGTGGCGGGAGCACGACCCCCAGCAACTATGAATTCACAAGTCGAGCCGGATCACACATTAACGTGAAGTGTATTTACATTGCATCGAACCGAATAGCCTCATCATCTGTCGAAATGGTGCGAGAATTTTCCGATGTGAGCAGGTTAGATGAAAGTGGACCACCTGAGACCGTATCTGTCGTGTATAGGCCTACGATATCATTAGCGACATATTGTGTGCGCTGCTGATGCCGGATATATCACTACTGAAGTGCAAAATCCACGTGAAACATTCGCGGAATAACATCGGCGGCAACGTACTGTTGTCCGTTGACACGTCGCACTGTGTTCAGAGCGAGTAGTGAACTACTTCAGCGCTCGACACTCGACTCAAATTTCCGCTCCACTTTATCCCGTCGCTCGCAATTTCACGAAAGACGCCGGTTACAGTCGGTCATCTATGTAGCTTCGTTAGCGGTCGTGCGAGCCTCTTGCCGAGCGGCAGAACGCCATATGCGACGGAGATTTCGGTGTATCGGTCTCTCTCTTTCTTCTGACCGTTTTATACCAGGAAAGTTATCTGGAAACGAAGCTATTTAGAGCAGCAATGGCATTCACTGCTAATGATCTACAGCTATCCAAAGAGGTGATACAAAGTTTTGGTTTGCTGATTTCATAAAATAATAAAACTGTTAAAAACGACGCAACTTATGCATGCAATTACTATCATCGACGAATACATGGGAAAGCAGATTTTATTGCTTGTGACTTGAAATGACCTCAAAAGTCATTTCAGTAACGTAATTGAGTCGTTATCATGAAAATACCGTTCACTTGTAACCGAGAAAGAACAGTCGTCTCCACTTTTGGAAGGTCGTTCATGTAGCGTGAAATCTCTCCGCCAGTCTGCGCGTCTGTCCACTCTGTGAGCAGTTTTACTCAGAAACGTGTGGATTAATATTCGCCAAATTTCTGCAAGCGTTATGCACTAGGACAAGGGGTGAGTGAGTGAACAGTTGCTTAACGGCACATCAGCATATATTAGGCTATTTAATGTCTTACGATCATATCATATCATATCATATCACAAACATTGCTATAGCGCCAATCAGCCAGAGCTCATCGATGGCGTGGAAGATGTGATAAAAAGACTGGGACAAGGAATAAACTAATAGATTTTAAAAATGATAATGTATAAAACCATCATGTGAAAAAAAACATTAAATCATTTTAGGGTTGCGTTAACAGTATTGTTTATTTGTATGCTAGCCGAGCAGCACAAAACTGTAGTACGTTGCTGGAGCCCTACGTTATAGCCAATCTGAAAACGGAATTACTTAATGACGTAATACTGACGTAATCCGATGACGTATGAGCCCTTTTCCTGCTGTGCTAATCAGGGACAATCGATTGTCCCTAGTACTCATCATGGTACTCACTAAAGATTGCGCGATTTTACACGCTGTAATAACGTAACGCAATTACTGACGCGTGTAGATATAATTATAGTCTCAGTTTATTGAGAGCAGCGAATCGGGGATATATATAGGGTGGCCCGTAATGGCCACGAACGCAATTCCTTTTTTATCTCTGGGCCAGAGATACTATCTCTGGCCCAGAGATAAAAAGAATTGCCACCGTATATATTATCGCTTAAACAGTTGCGATTTAAAAGATTCACGCGGTGTATTGGCATTATTCAAAGGACAGCCCACTTGTGGTTTTGATAACTTAGAGGCTCAGCGGATGTTTGAATTTTCTGAATGCTTTCTACTTTAGTTTTAGTTTGATATCAGAACGTCAAAAATCAAGATGTTGAGACCAGATGAAGTTTCGGTACGAAATACTATATGGCTAGAAAAGAGAATGATGCTCAAATCGTCATACTTGGCGAAATTCTTGAACACGTAGACCTGCAGCATGCTGTGCTGTAGCCAGCTGTAAACTTTCAAAGGTCAAGTCAAGATCACTAAGACACTCATGTATAATTGCTTGTTCTTGCTCATAGCTCAAGGATCGAAGGGAGTGCAAATTTGAAATTTAATGTAGAAGACAAGTATTTCGTATGAATACCATGGTGTAGTGAAAGCAATAACAAAAATAAATAAAAGCAAGGTAACAGTTCGTTCAGGATCACGGAATGAGTGGCACTGAGGTAGATAGAAGTGACGATACCTGGCGACACTTTTTGTGACTGCAAACACAATACAATGAAATACAAGCAGTGACAAAGTCAGGGAGAGTTTATGGCTCAACATTTTATTTGTCTCAGGATCAATAGCGGGATTTCTACTAAACCGACACTAAAATTTGGGTAACACCCGTGAAGACTGTCTGGAGAAAGTAGAATTACACGCAGTATATAGTAAACATGCTTTGATGCTCATCTGAAGGCAGCAGTAAATTGCATGAATAGGGGTTCGTTACGCAGTTACAGGAATTCAAAGCACTATTTCAAACAGCGGGAGGCGCAGAGAAGCAGGAACGTAGCAATATCAGTTGATGGCGTAATTAGGTTGAGATGTGTTTTTGAGTTGTCGCTGTTGTTGCTGCTGCTGCTGCGGCGCTAATGAATAACGTCATTACCACTCGTCGCTGCTCGGTGTGCACGGGTTACTGTAGCTGCGGGCGCTCCTATCTCGCCTTATGACGTCAATGTGGTCAGTGCTTGCTGATGACCGCCTATACAAGCTGTATTGGAGCAGCGAGCAGCGAGATCGACTGTATGATATCTATAGGTAGGCAGCTGCAGATGAGCAACCGACCGACTCGACTGTTGTTGTAATCAGTGACAGAGATATTCTACAGAAGTGAGCAAACACCCTGTAGCCATCAACAGTTTTGTTATGGTAGGTTACCTCCTCAAACGATACTGACATTTTAATGGTTCTAGACTCATCTCGGAGGTTTAGTGTTGCATGAGAGAAATAGAAACAGTAAGGTTACTATCAACTGTCATCAGTCTCCATCATGCTTGTTATTATTATTAGGCCACTCGAAGAAAGGCTTATAGTTTGCTGCTGTGTTATCTTTTATATATTTGCCATAAATCTTACAGGGGATCAAACAGTCCAAAATTTGCAGGTCAAAACTGAGACGAGGCTATAGCAGCTGGGAGTACAGAGGAGAGCTACAAGCTCTTAGCGGGCGCCAATATATTTTATGCTATCTTTAAACATAAGGTGGGTATTCCTGCAATCACATAATTAGATTTGCAACAAAAATTTAGCATTATACTTATTTATGGGCGGAAGGATACATCTTTTCCAGTGTAAAACCTGCAAGAACAATGACTCCACTACCTCCCAGCACTTACGACTATCATGCTTTGGTCTTTCGATACTAGGTCGAATGGTGACGCCGATTGTCTGACGTCAGCACAGTCGGTCGGTCGGCTGCCGGAGACTGTGTGCTGCCGTGATGGCTGACAATCACCTGACAGTGAAACCGGAAACGGAAACAGATGAGTCGACTTCTGACGCTACGACGTCGGCGGCGATGAGCGATAACCCGTACGTGCTGTCGTGGCCGGCGCAACTCTTCTATTCGGCGGCGTTTGTTGCAATGATTGTCGTTGCGGTCGCCGGTAACGCTGTTGTCATGTGGATCGTTGTCGCTCATCGGCGCATGCGTAGCGTCACAAACTACTTCCTGGTAAACTTGTCGCTGGCAGACGGTCTGCAGTCCGTCTTCAACACGCTGTCCAACTTCGTCTATCAGCTGCACAACGACTGGAGGTTCGGCTACACGTGGTGCGTCTTCGCGCAGTTCACTGCACCGTGTACAATATCCGCCAGCGTCTTCACATTTATTGCTATCGCAGTTGATCGGTATGTCACACGTCGCTGCACTAGTGCACGTTTCTGGAACTTTGAAGCGTTTTGACTGATGTATCGCTCACTAATTGACCTACACAATTAACAAAGGGAGGCGGTGATCTGCAGTCATACATATGTGTGGTTATAATAACAATATTTCTTCAGCACGTTATTGGGGGCGACAGCCCAACCGCCGCCCCTCCCCAGTGTTGTTTCATAAACGAAGTAAAATACCATTACATTACTTAATAAGTTTTTCTGATACTTTTAACTTGTAACGAAATGCAAATATATAAGTATTTTCACTTGTAACAAAGTACATTTTTCAAATATGTATTTACTGCATTACTTTTCCTAGAAATGCTTTGACTTACAGGTACTTTTTACTGATTATGTGCGATGAAGTCATTGAATGCATTAAACAACAGAATAAGTGACACGCACTGTGAGGATTCAGTCATGTCCGTATGTTAAATACTTTTACTTTCTACTTTAAAAGTACCTTTGAGATGCAAATACCTTATTTAAATTTTACTGTGAAAAAGTACTTTTACTTGTACTTAAGCGAGAACTTATACTTAAGTAAAATTTTAAACATTAAGCATTTACTTGTATTTTTACTTAAATTTTAAGTCGAGTACTTTTGACAACACTGCTGCTCTCAGTGGTGTAACATGACACGGCAGCCTAGGGCCTAGGAGTCACGTGGGGCCAAGAAGTCGAGGTAAGCAAAGTGTTTTAACTGAACCGGGTACACACTGGCGTAGATTGGAGACTGCTGCTGCATAGGTCTTGAACAAGTTTTAGGTGAGGAACTTTGAGCAATGTGATATCGCGCGATTTCTCTGATACAGCTGTGTTTTTAATATCCTTTGCTATGGACATTACGTGAGTACTTTTTGCAATGCGTTAACAATTTAACACGCGACTGATTATCAAAAAGGAGTGACATCATTAATTGACAGTGAAAAAGCACCGATAAGAGTACAAGGCTTAACTGTGATAGCATGTTCCGTCGCTGAAAAGCCCATTGCAGAAGTACCGTTCTTTTTACCTGTTAAACGACTTTAGTGCACTTAAGTGTTCCAAGGAGGCTTAGAGGCTACATCCTACCTACATGCAGTGACAATCAGTTGCGGGATAGACTGTCAGTCACAAGCCGAATTGAATAACCGTGAATCGAGTGTGTATACCGTGCTGGAACTGAAATAGGCCTACTGATCTATTTGTCTTCTCAATTAATGAGCAAAAATACACTCATAAAATATTTGAGAATGTCTACAGTTTGCGCCGAACAACATGTATCTGCGTAAAACGATATGTTCAAGAGTAATATGAAACAATGTGTACATGTCTATAATAGCCTACTATGCGACGCTATCACAAAAAGGTGAATAATAATCTACAGCACTGTGTAAAGCAGAGTTTGTACTTATTCAAACTGGGCAAAGCTGCGATATATTTAAAATGCTGAACTTTGCAACTTCTCACAGTGCGCTGAAGCCATTAACTCGGTACAGAAATTAACGTCGTTATCGTCGCGGCTGCTATCGCTGTTATAATGACATCAGCTGTTGCTGACCTTTACGTACGTCTATATTGGTCATCTGGCCGTCGTTTATAGTAATATACACCGTGTCTCGGAAAACTGGACTATTAGCCTAACTCTTAGGGCAACTTCGTCAAATGCTAACTGATTTTAATAAATTCTTCCACCGCTGGAAAGATAACTAAGTTCCTATTCAATTTCATATAACATTTCGCATCTCACCTTAAATGATTGATTGAGCAAGGTTTAACGTCCCACCAAACACATTATAGGTCATATCGGGGACGATTTTTACGGGTCATATGACCAAACCAACAGTGTCAAAGCACTGAAGGAAACTAGTTGGTCTTGCAGATAAGGCTTGAATCCCACCAGCACCACTCCACCATGTTACAATAATAGGCAACCGCCTCTATGCATGGCGTAAGGGTCCCAATGTGACAAACCCATCTGCTCGATCTGTAAGAACTGCTCATATGAGTGTGCTGCTGACTGTGAACATTGTGTCACACAACCCAGCACGAAGCAGTTCTGATAATATTCCCTCTTGACCTCCAGACAATCACCATAATCGGATGTTGTCTAGCGGAGGGTAGGGGAGGCTGACATTTATAAGGCAGGGACGCCACACCTTGAGATCAATAAGTGATCCTGTTTACTTCCTATCTCACCTTAAACATGTTGCTGCACTAATTCATAAAAGTTACAAGTTGAAATATGTCGCAAATCTGAAAGAAAATGCAAACCGAAAAGCACTGAGTCTTACAAACATTCCTTTTAATGCAATTAGCTTACTTACTTTTTACTTTCTTACAGAGTGGTCCCAAAACGGCGAGGACATTCAGCGTTTTGCTTGTTCTAAGCGACATATTGCATCACGAAACTGTCAGAAAAGTTGCGTGAGGTTTCAAGCAGCGTGTCCGCTGTGTGCGCAATGAGCTGCAAGCACAATACACGGCATGTCGTCCTCACTGTAAATCATTCTTTTTCTCTCTTCGATGTTGGCAGCTGAGATGGTCGTGCAGACCTCACACGTCCATTACTACATTTTCTATCACAGGTTTCATCATTATTAATGCACTTAAGCAATCTGGAGATACTAGCCTGACACACAATATTTATTCGGAAACTCATTACGATCTTCATGTTGTAGGCCTATCTGTTGCAGTTTGCAGCAAAGTGGAACTTTTAATTTCCCGATGTAGTGCAGCAAATTGCTTAACGCGTGGTTGGAATTCTATATAGGTTTTAATGGAAATTTAACAGAGTTACTAGCGGTTTCCAGCGGTGAAAGAATTTTGAAATCGATTAATATTGGACGAAGTTACTGCTTTGAGTTTGGCGGTCCGGTTTTTGTGACACAGTGTATAGTGCGAATCCGGGCTGCCTGATGGCGGCTTTAATTGGCTGAGTGGTAACCCATCAGTCTCTGATCAACGAAATGTCTTCGTGTAGCCAGATAACCATCAGCTTCATCAGCTGTTGGCCTAAGGCCCAATCCAGTCTGGTTAGTGGTTATAGATTTGTAGCTATAGGTGCATTGAGTAATGAAAATGATCAGCCATCACTAGGGAAGAAACGGCGAGTTCTGCCTGTGTAACAGTAGAGTCTAGCAACCGCACTGCTGAGCAGTGAGTAGACTTAAATGAAATGCAATAAAACTGCACACATTTTATGTGAGTTTGAAAACCGACTGAGGTCCGGCTTAGTCTAACACACCATGCAAACAAATCCAGCCGATGAGCAGAATAAAAACGTTAAATGGTCCGATATACCGTGGAATCAGTCCTGTGGATGAGGTTAAGGCACTGGCTGTTTGTTGAGCAGGTCATCAAGCCAACGTTATGTTCACGTGAAATCGCACAAGTTTACTTTAATTTAACCCTTGCCGGCCCAACAATAAGCTGATACGCAACGAGTTTGCTATCTATACGAGAACTCCTAGTTCTTCTTGAAGATCGAAGACGCCACACATGCGGTAGCATGTGTTATGGATTCAGTTGCCACGCAACGAATCTCAACGATGACGTTTGTTATTGCTAAATAAGCCTATCCGGAATAAGCAGTCACGAACAAGCACGTGCTACAGATAAACGCGGCAAGATGGTGCTGATGCTGGCAGAAGCGTGAGCTTTCCTCGTTTTGTGGCGAATCCTAGCTGTCAACACGCTGATGATCGTACAGTTTTACTGCGTTGTAGCACAGCTGAGCTCCTGCCTGTCGGACCTGTCCGCCTCGCCGCCAATGCTTCCCACTTTCTATGGTCGTTTTCGCAAGCTCCGAAAACAACCTGAAGCTAGCAGTTTTTTTTTCTCTTCCCCTGGCCACCATGGATGATGTTGCATTTGGAAGTCGTACGGTGGCAGTAAAATGGTCATAATTACACGTGGAACGACATCGCGACTGCGTGCCGTCGTTACCGCGTCTTCACGCAGATCACAGATGTTCTGTCTATTGCTTTTGCTTCAAATGGATTTCATGAAAAACGATAATATGTCTGTCATTAAGGCAGTATACTGACCATCTTAGTATTACACTAACTGCAACAACTAGGACTTTTTTGTTTATTCTATGTGTACATATGTAGGCTATATATGCTGTGATCCATAAAAAATGTCACCTCTTTTTCAAATAACTTAATTCCAGAAATCGCCAGATTGTCATAATAATCGGTATTCATATCCTAAGGAAATTTGTAACCACAGAGTTGTAATATGTTTCTCACCTCATCTGAATATTGTCTCTCAACTAACATGTAAAACTTGAAAGTTGTGTTTTTGAGAATTCCAATACCGAGTCGAATAAAAAGTAAGCTAAACGTTTTTGTAATATCTTAGCTGATTCTGACGAAATTTGGTCGGTAGTGTACTGAATAAATTTATCACGAAATAGTATAAACGTTTTCCACTTCACCTGGTGAAACTTTAAAAATTTCACAATTCCAGTGCTAAAAATCATAAATTCAGCAGATTTTTACTTATGTCCAATATTGGTTCCTAAGAGATGTAGCCGCAATAATTTACGATTTACAGCAAACGATGAAGATTGTAAATATTTTTTAATATGCCAGAGCCGAAGCTGAGTATCGTCGATAAAGTCATCTATCAGTGGAAGCCAAGGCTGACGGAGTGCGTTCTAGCAAATAAACAACACTTTGAACAGCTGCTTAATTGAAATGTTGCTTTTTCTTGTTGACCGATATCAAGTTTCGGTGTCTACGTTTTTCATGGGTTCAGGTCTACATTCAGTTTCGAATTCACGACACTCTATTACCATTTACCTAAGACATTATTCAGGAAAGGTGGGAATCATTACAACTGTGTGGTTACAAATATCTTCAAAGTGATGTGAATACTAATAATTACGAAAATCGGTCAATTTTTGGTCTATTACGGCGTTCAAGGTCATTCAAGGTCATCGAGGTAGACCTGTACCAATCGAAAGCTCGCATGCGACTTGTAAATTCCAGGCTGGACAAACTGCTGCAGCTTGCTGTTCTGTGTAAAGTGTTGGTAGCGTGGGATATGACTCCAGTGATATGCAACACTTACGCATTGGTTTATACTAACTGCAAAGGCATGAATGGAACACTGCCTGTTTTGCTAAAAACCATAGAATATTTTATACGCTTCATTTCACCAGAAGCAAGCTTTTTGAGAGCATTATTGTGAAATATTTGCCATAATGCAATATTGTAAAAATATTTCAATTTGATATCAGTAGAGCGACGCCGAAATGTCTTAAAAGTGTATTAGCTGTTGCAAACAAACATTTCAATTCTCGGTTCATTAATCACAGTCCAGTAGGTTATAACTGCTTGTGCAGTTTACGGCTGGTAATGTTAGCGTCCATAGTAAATCGATGTTGAACGAATGCAGGTATATGGCGATCGTACATCCACTGAGCCGTCGACTGAGCGGTGGTCGCGCGCTGGCGGTGATCGTGGTCATCTGGGTCATGTCGACGGTCATCGCCGCTCCGAACCTCGCCCATGCCGACCTTTTCACGTGGCACTTAAACGACGCATCGACGAGGACCGTCTGCTTCATAGACTGGCCGCACGAACACGCAGATCTGATGTGTGTCATCTCTGACTTTTATACTACACTGTGTTCCAAAAAAGTGACGCCAAAATTCAAATCACTGTAACTACGGCATATCTTATCAGAATTAAATATCCTCTTAGCGGCTTTAATTAT
>Ga0049105_1000114_pt1 | contig 18755 bp, 2 predicted proteins | sample WorMetvaBAHAMAS1_FD_61260 | JGI IMG/M metagenome (GOLD analysis project Ga0049105, IMG submission 61260) | Worm MetaG Olavius vacuus BAHAMAS.1 | ecosystem: Host-associated > Annelida > Digestive system > Unclassified | place: Germany: Marburg | collected 2013-04-09
GCTCTTCAGCAAATCCTTTCCTCCATAGACCTTTTCCTTTTCTACCGGACTGATTACACGGACTCTTGGACCATGCTCAACGGCTGTACGGGTAAGTGTGTTAGACTAAGCCGACCCCTATTTTTGAACGCACTTTAAATCACCGCACTTTCATTTCATTCTGTATGCATTTACTGGGTGAAGTCGACATAACGCCGCCAGCGCCAGTCATTATCGTGACGAGTCATCAGTCAGTCATTTAACTATTTCAAGTCAACTTCAAGTCGCCAGTCAGTCATATTTTTACCAGTCAGTCGCATTTCTTTACGTGACTGACTCTGGGGACTACCTACTGCCACACTTCTATTGTATGAATGCTCTGAATTGCTGCTGTAGGGTCCAGCACTTTACGTGTACAATGATGGCGTCTTTTCAGAGGCTGACTGGAAAGGAATTCGCATGTTACATGAGAGCATTAAAGAGGATGATCCAATGAAAGTTGGCAAATTTGGCTTAGGATTCAAATCAGTCTTTCATATGACAGGTTAGACTGTTGTACCAATTGGTGTCATATTACGTAATCCTGTGTAGCCTATTGTAGGCCTGTTGTTATGATGGCTTCATGTAACGCAATAACAGCGAACAGCCAGTTTTTAGTGCACTAAAGATTTCAATTTTATTTTTGTTAATTATATAATATTTGGCCTATTAGTAGGCCATGTGTCTTCTATAGGCTACAGTGGTGGCAACATTTCACCATGCATTTTCATCTGTTGATAAACATGGATGGTTGTGATTACAGATCTTCCCAGTGTCTTCAGTGGTGAAGGAATTGCTTTTATTGATCCATATATGCGCTATTTCAAGAAAGAAATCAATGGAGAAAGAACATGTGACCCAACGTCGAGCTATCTGTGGCATCTGAAGAAAAAGAAAGATGAAATTTTTAAGCTGACACATCAGTTTGAACCATATTTGCAGGAGTTATTTGGCATAACTAAAGACACTTTTTCACAGAGTGGAGGTTTACGTGGAACATTGTTCCGCTTTCCATTTCGAAGACGTGAAATGCTGGGAACGGCAAACCTGTTGTCAACAACCGTGTACGACAAAGAGAAGATAAAGACACTTGTACACACTTTGGTTGCAGATGGAAATCATATGCTGTTGTTTCTTAATAGTATTGAAAACATCGAAGTCTATGAGAAGCATCCAGGAAGTCACCCTAAAAGATTACTAAAGATCTGTGTTGAACCAGATTACTTGGATGTAATCAAGGTACGACGACAAGAATTTCAGAAGAAAGTTCGCCAAAGCATCACACACAAAGTCGGCGACAGTTCCATTTATACTACATATCCTCTTGCGCTTCAGATATCAGACGAAATCGGAAATAAGCTTCCGAAAACAACATACTGGCTGGTCTCGCAGTATTATGCTGCAGAAAGTGAATGCAAATCAATTAAAACAGACAACAAGTTGGGCCAATTGCCTCTCGTCGGAGTGGCCCTAAAACTAGACACCGAACACGACACAAAAGACATGTGTCAGGAAGTTCCTGGTGGACACATATTCTGTTTCTTGCCTTTGCCACTGGAGAAAAACAGCCCAACAGGACTTCGCGTCCACGTGAACGGCTGTTTTGCCATTGATCAGAATCGAAGGCATATTAAGTGGCCTACAGCAGATCAGACAGGACCAGTGATCGATCCTGTTCTCATATGGAATCAGTTCCTGGTCAGCTGTCTGCTGCCAAAAGCAATGATGCAATTGACAACATTTCTCATACAACTGCAACAGAAAAAAGAGACCGCAGTGAATTCACTGCCTGAAGCGTTGAAATGTGAGATAGACAGAAAGACAAAGCACAACCCAGAGTACTTTGCACGGCTTGTGTACGCGATTATTCCAGACATCAACGTTGTCACGTATCAGTGGAGAACTTTGGCTGGTGCATTTGCAAAAGCAATGGTCGGCAGGCAACAGTTGTTCTTCTCGCCTTCAGATCCTTGTGGTCGATGGTTGCACTGGGAAGATACAACGTTTGATGTTCTGACGAAAAATGACGACGAAAGTCACCTGCTACGAACCGTACTTTACACTGATAACAGAAATCTGTCGTGCATCCCGGAGTATGTGCTGAAGCTTCTACCAGAAAAGGCGACACGCATTACGGTGTACAAGATCTGCGAGAGTCTGCTGAACGTGCAGAATGAAATGATGCTCATTGACAAAGATCGAATTGTACTACTCAAGTACATCATGACAAATCTCAGTTTTCCGCAGGATGTAAGCTGTCTGTTTGGCTTAAAACTGCTTCCACTTGCAGATGGTATGTGGGCAGAATTTAAAGCAAACTCGCCAAACAACCAAAAGGTGTACATTTGTTCAAAGGATCACCCAAGCCGTCTGTTGCCCGGGCTTGAAAGTCATTTTCTCAAAGTCGATGTTACACCGAGAATAGTGTGCAAGGAGCTTCCAAAGCAAAGTAATTTACTGCATCGCTCTGTTTAATTATCTGTTGATGTTATTTAGCTTACCCGACACTTTACTCACTTAGGTTATCTGTTATAACTATCATAACAATGCTACCGTAAGTTAGGTCCATCAAGTACAAATAGTTGACTCACAATTTGTACATTATCATATCGAGGTAGATAGTTAATCTTTACAAGAATACCGATTTACAGACCACAGATAATCGCTTCAGTGGCATAAATTGTCGTGAAAGTCCTAACAGGTCATTTCGGAGACGAGTCTTTCCAGGCAATCGATTGCCAACTACCAACCGAAAACAAAGAAACAAAATAACACATGCACCTTACACAAAAAAAAACAAACACAAAAACTTGCCATAGCTAAGACAAACAAAACTACAAAACCTGATTTAGTCGCATTTTACGACATCCGTCCAGGAATATGTGGAAGAGCAAACTGTACGCTATGCACTTCCTCAACGTTGCTTGTGTCATATGTCATCACTGACATATTTCAGCAATCTGTAACAGTACTGGTATAGTTAATGCTCTGTTAATTTTATCATTATGACAGTTGTAATGTTGTTACTTATTGCATTCTAAACTGCTGTCATTGATTATTTGCAGATCTAACGCAGCTGACAGCTCTAGATCCCAAAGCAGTCGGAAATCTAATGCCGAAACTTTTTGCACGGTGGAAGTGCAAAGCAGAACTTGACAGGAATGAGGCACCGTGGATCGATGACAAGTGGATAGCATTGCTATGGCAGTACTTGCGCCAACATTTTGATACGACACTTCACAAGATGGAAGATTTGCACATTCTTCCAATTGCTTCAAACTGTACACGTATGCTCAAACTCAGTAAACAATTAGCGGTAGTGTCAAGAACAAACCCAACTGGATCCGCATTGCCAAACGAATTGGCCACTGTTTGTGAAAAACTTGGAATTTACATAATCAACGATCTTCATCCAGAGTTGCATAAACATCCGCAATTCTTTGACAATTATGCATTTCTGCCAACTGCAAAAGGAATGCTCCAAGCCATGAGTCGACTGCTTTCAATAAAAGGCAGAACTGTCGTGAATGAGAAACTTCTGGAATGCACGGACAAAGTTCGTTCTTGTCTGAGAAATTTTCTTGCAAAAGACATCAATTCGTTGAGTCTTTCAGAGCCAGAGAGGAATTTATTACGAATTCTTCCAATATTTGTGACAGTTGATGGAAGTGGCAGAGAGAAAGCACGACCAGTGTCACTCACAGAAGTGAGCATTGCAGCACCGAGTCTGCGCGAAGGAAAGATACCAGTACAAAGTCCAAAAGTTCTGTTGAATCTCGAAGATGAAAGTTCAAAATGTCTCGCTGCAGCATGTAATGTGAAGCAGAAATCAATTGTCGACATTATCGTGGAAGTTTATTTTCCCGGAGTGAAAAACGATTGGTACTCAGCAGAAGAAAAGATGACATTTATGAAGTATTTTTGTGAAAACTTCAAACGATTTCAGCTAAATTACTATAATATCGAGAAATTTGGCAAAGACATTAGGTTCGTGCAGAAAGCAGATGGCACGTATGTCAGACCATGTGATGTATTTGACGAAGGAGAGAAAGTAATGGCTGAGCTCTTCAGCAGTCGGGCAGCATTTCCAACGGGCGAATTTGCTAAGCCGAAATACAGAGATGCGCTAAAAGCCATGGGCTTGCGAAACTCGTCTTCAGTGACAGCGACTGAAATGCATGAGATTGCCATTAATTTATCTTCCGACAACTTGCCAGCAGTTGAGAAGAAGAAAGTTGCAGGTGCTTTTACTCGCCTGTTAAACGGACGTTCAGAGCTGCTTAGTCAGCCACTTCAAGGACTGTCACATGCAACTCTCCAAGACAAGCTAACCAATTTACAGTGCATTCCAATAATACGCGAACGAGTTGATTGCCACCGTTATCCACGATCACTGGCGTTTTTTCGCGAGAAAGTGACTAATGGATTTGCTACGCCAGCTGGAGTAAAAGCTGCGAAGTATGCTAACCTCGTCGGCTCTGTGCAGCCTCTAGTAGATGCCGATGGTCTTGCCGTGTTAGCAAAGATGTACGGCTGGAATGATGAACCTGACATAGATGTTGTCAAACAACATCTTACGACTACCATAGACTGTTACAGCTGTCAGCAGAAGGTCCAGTTTTTGAACGTTTTATGTTCTGTTTATCGCTTTTTGAATGAACACAAAAACTACGTGAAATCTGTTGTCACTGCTATGGCAGACAAAAAGTGGATATGGAATGGTGAAAGTTTTTCTTATCCAAGCCAAGTAGTGCTCGATAAAGATTCACTTGACCTGAAGCCTTACAGATTTTCACTTCCAACCGAACTCTCTCAGTTCAAAGACCTGTGGACTGAGTGTGGTTTAAAAAGAAAAAGTGATCTTACTGAAGTGTTGCAAGCAGTGAATGACACACATGAAAGTGAAGAAGATTTAGAGAAGAGAACAGTTGATCATGATATTCAACTTTGCGTTAGCATTCTCAATGTCCTCGCAAAGCAAGAAAGCCAGGATCTTGAATCTTTGCTTATTCCAATCAGCAGGAAGAGTGGCAAACTGCAGATGAAACCAGCTACGGAGTGTACTTACGTCGACAAAGAGTGGCGTCAACATGAGTTTGACATAGAAGACTTGGAGACTGACGTCTTTTTAATTCATGACCTGGTACCGCTCAGGACTGCAGAACAACTGAATATTCCAAGCCTTATTAGTCGGACGCTAGGACTTGTGGAATTAGACATCGGATTTGGGCAATCCGAACCATTGACTAGACGACTGAATGCAATTCTGAGAGATTACACTGACGGTCTAACAGTACTAAAGGAGCTGATTCAGAATGCAGACGATGCTGGTGCTTCCGAAGTGTGCTTCTTGTATGACGAACGATACAATGAAGACGCGAGAAACATACTTCTCGATCAAGGAATGAAAGATCTCCAGGGGCCAGCATTATGGACTTACAACAATGCTATTTTCACTGACAGTGATTTTGAGAACATTGTGAAACTCAGTGGTGCTACCAAGAAAAATGACGGCGAAAAAATTGGCCGTTTTGGTCTTGGTTTCAATGCTGTTTATCACCTTACTGACGTTCCATCATTCATCAGTCGTGGAAATATTGTGTTCTTTGATCCGCATACAAAATACCTCGGACGTGCCATATCGAATAAAGGAAAACCTGGAATTAAGTTAAGTCTTGAAACTCATCGACATAGAATACAGCGTCTCACAGATCAGTTTAAACCATACAATGGTTTGTTTAACTGCGATATCAGCAAAGACTCGACTATGACATCATATGAAGGAACTCTGTTTCGATTTCCTTTGCGTACAGAAGAACAAGCAAGAAAGAGTGAGATCAGTAGCCAGCGTTACAATGACAGTGAGATGATGAAGTTGTTGAGACTCTTGGAGATCGCTGCGCATCATATACTTCTGTACACTCAAAATGTGAAACTGATCAAAGTGTTTCATTTGACAGCAGCTGCAACTTCAGCACAAGATATGACGTTGTGGTTTTCAGTAGAAAGAAATCTCGTCAAAGTCATGCGAAATGTTATTTCGCCAACAAACGTGATGCCAGAGGATACACGGAAGTTGACTGAACTTCCGAACATTTTACATCGCTGTAGTTCACTGATGAAAAACTACAAAGTAAAACGGTCGCATGGAAGTGTTTTCTGCGAATTTTCTGCTATATATAACGTAGCAGTAAAATATGGCAGTGAAGCACACGCAAAATTTGTTGGCGCGTCCTCGACAGATTCAGACAGCTACTGGCTTGTCGTGTCATGCAGTGGGCGGAACAAGTCACTGGAGATAGCTTGCCAAGATTCTTCACTCATTCCAGTTGGAGGTGCTGCTGCTCAGCTTGAAGGAGTTGAGGAGTCTCGTTTTAAAGCAGTTGACATCCGATTTGGCCTGCATTCAGTTGGAATAGTCTACTGTTTCTTACCACTTCCAATTCAATTCAATTTGCCTGTACACATTAACGGCTATTTTGCAGTTCATTCCAGCAGAACGCATCTGCACGAGAGAGTTGCTATGGATAAAGAAGACAGACGAGCAATTTGGAATGAGGCACTGATGAGTGACGCAGTTTGTCACGCGTACTGCATTCTGATGCAAGACTTGGCAAGATGTTCACAGACAACATCGTACAATATCTGGCCAGTAGCGAAATCTCTCAGAGAGATTCCACGTTTGGCAGCACATTTGTATCAGTCTTTCTATCATCGCATTTGCACAGATGAAAGCTGTGCCGTCGTGAAAGCTGACGAAGGTTGGGTGTCTCTAAGCAGATGTAGACTACTCGACCCAGACTTCAGAAAAGACAAAATTGCTGAACTTGCTTTGCGTGTATTGAAGATGACTGCAAACCGAGACAACAGAATTGTTGACATTCCTGAAGCAGTGGTGAAAACAGCACTTGAAGTAGAGTCGTGCAAGACAGTCATGAAACACAAGTTCATTGATAAATCAACATTCTTCAAAGACTGGTTCTTTCCAAACATCAGAAAAATTGATGCACTAACAAGAGACACGCTGGTACTAAGTTGTTTGTTTGACGATAAATTGAAACACTTGTTGACTGACATTGAGTGTATTCCAGTGTCTCCTAACGGTGAAGATCTTAAGACCATATCAGAACTTATACATCCTGAGAGCAAGCTTGCAGAACTCTACGATGCCGACGAAGGACTCTTTCCTTTGTGGAAGTCAGGTGTTGCTGACGATCACGGAAAATGTCGTTGCATCAACGATGCACTGGTGAAACTCGGAATGAAGAAGCATGAAATCTCATGGGAAGCAATAGCAGACAGATGCACGGTTATTCAGTCAAATCCAAGCACAGCAACAAAGAGAACGAAAGTCATACTGTCTCTGATGCATTCCAATTTGACGAGAAAGCTGAAAATCTCTCATCATGTACTCGAAGCAATCTGTCGCACAAAGTTCTTGCCAGTGATGAAGCAGCCTACAAATTTTCCGATAAAATGGAAAGGCGACAATAATGTCCTTACATCAAGCAAAGAAGGATTCTTGACTGACAAAACAAACCTTGTGTGTTGTTCCTATCCCGTGATTGACGAAAAATGTTTGGGCGAGTTTGGAGGCGTCAAAAAGATGTTAGGATTGCTTGACAAAGAAGTAGAATTAGCAACTGTGCTTGAACAGATACGTGAACTGCAAAAAGCAGCAGAAGGGAAAGACGTTACCGAACATCGGCATTGCATGGTTGTATTCAGCCACGTGTACAGTGACGTGTTTTTGTTTCTAAATAAAACTGTCAGTAAACTGAAGAGTCAAGACGTAGTTGTGCTTTCTCAACTCTCGAACACCAAGTGCGTGCTAGTGGACAAAACGTTGTTGATGTTGCCTAGCAGATGTGCAATGAGCTCAACACGCAGAGATTTGTCATTGATGCCATACCTTGCTGTGATCCAGACGCAGTATGAACAAGTGTTCAGAGCCATCGGCGTAAAGGACACTTTTACTTTGGAAGATTATGTGTGGCTTTTGCATAAAGTTCAAGAACAAAGCGAAGGTCGCAAACTTAATGCGGACGAACTGCAGCTCGTGATACACGTCATTAATCAGTGCGTGCACGCGGAATGTCAAACATCACGTTCAGTGATGATACCACTGGAAAATTTGCCAGTGCCAAATGCAGCCGACTGGCTCTGTCCGGCAAATTCCTTATGCTACAATAACTGTCCATGGCTAGTAACTCCAGAAGACGTCAACTGTTGCAATCAAAACATTACGTATCCAGCTACTGTGTCTATTGGAATCAAGACTATTCGCCAGGACATCATGAAACGGCATAGACTGGTATTGCCATTTGGGCAAAAGGAACGTCTGGTAAAGCGAATTAAGCGCATAATTGAGAGCTATCCATTTAGTGAAGATATCTTAAAGGAGATGCTACAAAATGCTGACGATGCTGGCGCAACTACAGTACACTTTATTTGTGACACAAGGTCACTTAAAGATGAGAAAGTGTTTGATGAAACCTGGAAGGCAATTCAAGGGCCAGCGATGTGTGTATACAATAACAGATCGTTCACTGAAAAACATCTTCAAGGCATTCAGTCGTTGGGAGAAGGCAGCAAGTCAGATGATCCAGTTAAAACTGGACAATATGGAGTCGGCTTCAACTGCGTGTATCACCTGACAGATGTGCCCACTTTCTGCACAACAGTTGACGGTCGAGGCACTGTACTCTGTGCTTTTGATCCAAACTGTAAGTATGTGCCAGGTGCGGATTCTCATAATCCGGGCGGAATGTTTCAAGTAACTGGTGATCTAAAGAAAAACTTTTGTGACGTATTCAGTGGCTATTTTACGGAACAGTACGACATATCAAAGAACGGCACAATGTTCAGGTTGCCTCTTCGCACAAAAGACATGGCCAAAGATTCAGAAATCTTACAAACGCCAGTGACTGTTGAATGTATTCAGTCACTTTTCACAGCATTCAGACGAGATATGTACGAGGCTTTACTCTTTATACATTCAGTTGAAGAAATCCGTCTACGAGAAGTGGTGGCAGGATCTGATGACATCGCACAGTTACGAGACGTATGCAGTGTACGTGTGCGACTTACTGAGAATGCCAAAGCACAGAGGCATATTCTTCAGTCAAAGATGCAGAAAACAGCTGTAAAGTTAAAAAAGAAAGAGAAGAAATTATGTGAGGTTGAAATGACAGAAGTGGTGTACGAACTCACTACAGAAGACAGTGATAAGAAACAAGACGTATGGCAGATAGTGCAAAGATTTGGCTTTGAGGACACTACTTTGATTCCAAAGATTGTTGCTGATGCATATCAGTGTGGTGATCTTGGTCTTCTTCCATTAGGTGGTGTTGCTTATCTCAAACAGTCATCCAGTTCTGGTCGTACAGCAGCCAAGTCTAACAGAGTGTTCTGCTTTCTGCCACTGCCAGTGCAGTTGTCAGATCTGCCGGTGCATGTCAACGGACATTTTATTCTCAGCAGTGAAAGTCGTCGTAGTCTTTGGACAGATGAACACAAATCATACAAATCCGAATGGAATCGATGCGTCATGGAAGGCATTGTTGCTCCCGCTTACTGTACTCTGATTCGTACGTTAAAAGATTGCTTAAGAAACAGCAATTCTGACTGCAATTTAGTCGACAAAGCAAAAACGGAACTCAACAGGTTTCATTCAGTTTTTCCAAAGATCACCAAAACAGCCGTGCCGTACGAAACCAGCTTGACTACTGCAGTTTACAAGTATCTTGGCGCTGAGAATCTTGACGTACTTCCGCTGCTTTCATCAACAAAACAGTTACAAAACGTGAAGTGGATGGGCCCACTTGGCCAACCAAATAAGAAAGTGTATTTTGATGATTTAGAATCACAGATGAAGACTACAGAGTTTACGAGCCAGCTTTCGCAGACATTCTATCGCAATTCTGGGGCAATTGGAATCGAGACACCAGCAGGTGACCAGGGGCAAACAGAGTCTCTCTCTGCACATGTCTGCTGCGCTAGACAAATCAAACAAGCTCTGATGCGGTGTGGATTCTTACTATTTGCATGCCCAATTCGACTGTGCATAAACTTTGAAAAGGCACAAGTTTCTGTACAAAGAATTAAACCAGAAGCGTTGCTGGAATTTTTTGCATCGTACAACCAGCACGCAACACAGTGCAAACTTGGCAATGTTCCGTGTAAGCTCAGTGAAACTCCATTAAAAGACATTGAATTTGTCGAGGCGATACTAAGGTACTGCTGCAGAGTGACAGATTACAAGCAAAGACTTGACGGTCTACCACTTTTGGTGACAAAGTCTTTGGTGTTGACAACATTCAACAGTCATGATCGAAAGTACGTAACAGATTACAGTGATGTGGCACCTAATGCTTCAGACATGTTTGTGCATTCGAATGTATCCGGTGTGCTACAGCTTAAACCCGTGGAAGATGTCCGTTTGTGCAAACAGCTTGATGTAGCTGAATTTTCCCAGCTACTACCAAATGTATTAAACGAAAGCGACTACCACGGCAAAGAGAAAATAGTCCACATCAATGAGCTGAAAGAACTGTTGCGAGAGAATAATTACAGTGCCAAGTGGCTTGCCAGAGTGTGGTCATTCTTTGCGTCATTTGTTCCATACAGTGCACTGACAGTTCAGCCAGACAAGATAAACACAGAGACAGAGACAATCTTGATGCCTGTCGCTGAATGGTGTTTGCTTCCTGTATCTTTTGGACACTGCGAAGTGCTTTTTCCAATTTGTCAGTCATCTGCTGTACTAGACTTGACAGATGAAACACCAAGCGAGTTTGTTGATATTCTAAAAACACTCGGAGTTGCTGACGTGAATTGGAAATACATTGACAGAACACCTCATCAGTTGTATTTCATGAAATCCCTCTTGGGAAACCTCCATGAACCACAATGTATTGTTTCAGTATTCAAGAACCTTCTTCAGCAGAACACTTTAGAAGGTGTATTAAGTATGGACAAAGGCTTGCGACTTTTGGCTTATTTCTCAGAAAATGTTGCTGGTTTACGCAATGACAGTGACACCAAAAACGTCATTTCACAACTGCCGTTTTTTGTTTCCAAATACAATACACAGATTTCCATAAAGATAGCGAGTACTTACGTTTTGCCTAAAGTACCCGGCGACGAAATGGAAATATGGAGAGAACAGCTGGACGTCACCTTCCTTATGCAGCAGACGAGTATTGAGAAATTAGTCGACTATCTTGGCTGTAAAAGCCTTACAGTCGTTGAAGCATACACCATGTTTATATTTCCTCATTTCGACAAACTGTCTCCTGCTGGCCAGGAAGTTCATATTGCTTTTGTCAGAGATCACCTGCATCAACTGAAGTTGTTGACTTGCAATAAACGGACGAAGTCTGAAATAACTACGTTAACGAAAGCAGTGAAATCGTTGGCGTTCTTGCCGTCGCAGCAGACAGATGGCAGTCTTGTTACAGCTTCAAGCTATTACGATGCTGAAAATGAGGTTTTCAAATCTATGTTGCCAGATGACATGTTTCCACCATCTCCTTATCGTGACGCGACTTGGAGAGAATTCTTATTGGACTGTGGTATAATTCACGAAGTAACAGAAGACATGTTCGTTGAATTTGCTAATGCAGTTGAGAGCAAGGCAACAGAAGTGGAAGACGCAGTTTGTCAGAAATCCAAAATATTGCTGAAACACTTTTTGCAGCGAAATGACTTGCAATCATTGTCATTTCTTGACAGAATCAAAGGCATCTCTTTCATTCAGCCAGAGGAAGTTGGCAAGCATTTGGAACATCTTCATCCACAACATGGATTACGCGATGCTACGGGTCGGCTGAGGTTCATCCGTTTGCAGAATTCCACGCTATCCCGTAACAAAGAGGTAATCTGGACGACAAAGAATATACTACCGCCATGTATCAACGAACATGGGCTGAAAATTACTGATAAGGATCGGCATCACAGATATGTCAACTTGATGCAACAGTTGCAAGTGGTTGTAGAGCCATCAGTAGATGACGTTGCTCAGCATGTTAAACAGCTGTGTACGTTTGTCATTGATGAGGCTGCTCATGACTTACATGACGAAAGAATTGCAAAAACACTGGAATGCGCATTGAAGTGTGTCTATTCATTTTTGAAAGAGCATCTGCCGTTACCACCAAGTGCTGTATCTGTTTTATCTAACATACCATTTGTCTATGCCACCGAGAGCCGTCGGCTAATTCGGCCTTCACAGTTTGCAACAGATATTCTGGAAGAACACGAGATCAAACCGTATCTAAACAAATTTCCACTTGCACTTGGCGAGTTCGTCGACCTATTTGAACAGCTGGGAACTACAAAAACACCCACTGTGTGTCAGTACGCAGAAGTGCTTGAAGCCATCCATGACAAAACTGGACAGCAAAAATTGCTCCCGGTTGAATCAAAAGCCGTCAGCACAGCTCTGAAGGGCATGTTTGAGCTAATGCTTCATAAACAGCAATCACCATTACCACTCCCAGAACGCATTTATTTTCCAAGCAGGTCAGGTGACCTAATGCTGTCTTCAGACACTGTATATGTAGACGATGAATGTCTTCTCATAAGACTGAAGAGATTTAAGAAACCACTTCTTATTGATTTGAAGTCTGTTTGTGGTTTGACTAACGAAGAAGACATCAAAAAAGTTTTGCAAAAACTGCCAATCGCCCAACAACCAACAACTCTGTCGAATATTGTAAAAGAATTCCTAGATGAGGGCTGTGAAGACACAGATTCGGATATTGCAAATGAACTGAGAAACAGACTTATGTCTGCAGAATTCAGAAAAGGAGTGGAGCGCATTGCAAGAGACTGTCTGGCTAAAAAGAGCTTCACACAAGAAAAAATGAAACTGACAATTCAGAATATATGTAGCCAGATTCAAACAATTCGTGTAATAGGCAAAAGCGAAATAAAAACATGCCTGGAATATGAAGGACAGAGAATACCAAACAGTGAAAGACCTTGTCCGTTCTTTCAAGAAAGCATAACCGAGGATGGTAATAGCGTTCTGCAGATCTACGTTCAACGCCATCCTGGTACCTTGGCAAATTTACACAGTCATTTTGCTAAGGTAATCAACAAAGCTGCAGAGAATCATTTGTTACCGGGTTTACTTTGTCTTTCGTTGATAGTAGGCTGTCCGCTGCATGAAATTGACGAAGTCTTAACCAGTCATGGAATCATGAAACTCAATACTGCGATTAAGCAATTTAACCCGCCAGTTGGCAGCTTTCTGCCTGAGAACATGCATTTTTTTCTGGTTCAGAATATGTTTGTTTTTGAAATCGGATTACTGGTGGCACTGGAAGTGGATGATCCGTTAGATCGCGGCGAACGTGGCGTAGCAAAATACAAACTTGTGGAAATCATAGAGCGGCTTCGCGCCGACAGCGAGTCTACCATGGCAGACAGATACCGGGTGAAAGTTTCTACCGATGGTGAAGAGCTAACTGTTGACGCTAGTTTGCTGTACGCTTTCAGCCGTGAAGGAGTGTCACGTGATATCCAGGATGATGATGACAATGAGGAGGATGTTGGTGACAACGTGATTGTACTTAGACCACCAGGATCAACAGATGAACCACAATCACAGCCAGACATGCCGTCAGATTTTCGCGGCATCATCAACTTGTTGAAGAGACAGCTTAAAGAAGCCTGGACATTATCTGAAGACCAGCGTCGAAGAATTGTAAAACGGCTAAAATTTCAATGGCATCCAGACAAACATCCTCCGGAAAAGCAGAGTCTTGTGACGAAAGTGTTTCAGATGCTTCAGAACTTGGTGGAACTGTTAGAGCAAGGCAGGTCAATTGACGACGTCGACGAAGACGAAGCGTCTCATGCATCAAGGACCAGAAACGCGCACGACGACTTCATGGGTGAACGGGCCAGAAGTTACCGTCGACACCAAAATTTCTGGCAAGAGAATAACTATTCGCATAATTTCGGACGATTTAGAGGTGGCAGATTTACAAACGCGAGCTATCACGATCAGTACGCCGATTTCTTTACAAAGTTCCATCCTCAGCCGCCCGATCAACAGCCTGCTGAGGCAGAACGATGGATGCGACAAGCGAACTATGACTTGGAGGCTGCTGGTAATGACGACGCACCAGAATGGGCTTGCTATAAATGCTACCAGGTTACAAGCATATTTTAGCAAGCCTACAATGGCGCTGCACAATTTACATACTGTGTTTAACAGCAATAATTGAATGAACGCATGTATGATGTAGGCGAGCCGACCAGCGAGGTCCTATATATAAGCTTCCATATGTTTCTTAGAGTTTCTCTGAACAGTTTCTTCTGCGACTACCTCAGCTTTGATTCATATAAATTCATTTGCTTAATTAATGCAAATGAGTTTCGATTGAAGTTCGATTTGGTCCGACCCATCAAGCATACGTGGTTTTTCTGTCACTCATGAAACATCATACAAACTTTGACTTTGTCCACTTCATAGCTATTGTTTTAAAAATAATGCTATTACCTACTGTCCACTCCAGATGCGGCTCACAGTACTGAATAGAATCAAATTGGATCGATTTTTCCTTGAATCGGGCTGATCCCTTCCTTGCACAGCATGCCGAAACATTTATTATACCCATGTAGTTGTGAGTAAATCATTTATAGAGTTCGGTAGGCCTACCGCTGTATCTCAGTATCTGAATGTGTAATGTACAGGCTGCAGAGAAGGCACTGAGGGCGGCACACTTGTCCCGCGACCGCAACCGCATGCCGTCGTACCAAACAACGGACCTGTCACAGCTTGCATTTGGCCTGACCGATACCAACCTGTCAGCTGCTGTAACAGGACTGACTGCGCTGCTCAGAGACGCCGACTACCTACGCTACCCGAATCATCACACGTCACCACTCGTTCCACGCGACGTCATTCACGTGACAACCAAGACGTCCGCCATACAGCTGACTACACGCCTCCTGCGCCTCTGTCAGCAGTTCATTGAGCGACAGTAGCTCAAGCTTACTGTTTAACTTCTGAAGACTAAATTACGTGAAACTTCGTCAGTTCATAACGTATAACACTTTTGAACTAATCAATTCTTATTTCGAGGAGGTCTAGGCCTACTCACATAAGTCAATATATTATACAAAACATTTGACGTGCGATTATTATTGTTTCATTGTATTCAGACTGACAGTACGTTACACTGCATTGCAGAATAATCGTAGACCTACTATGATTATTTTACTCATATGTCAAAAAAACTTTAATGTAGTAAAGTGATTCATAAAGTAAGTAGCAAGAACTTTACTACATTTAGTACATTTCTGCCAATTATGAACATTCGTGTATGCCGAGTCTAACGTCTCGTTTGGCCAGTACTAATATGCACCACATAAGAGGACATAATAACAACTAACAACTAGCTTCTAGATTTTCCTATAAAAAACTCTGCGTTGGAGACAATGTTAACAACTATTATAGTGTGCAACTACCCATGTATCAGCTGGTGAAGGACTGGCTGTAATGCATGCAACGGCAGTGTGCAGACTGACTCGCTGCTACGTTTAAGCATCACCCTTGTTTGAGAGTTGGCCGGCTAGCCAGTCAACTGCCGCACACATGGGTGACTGGCTGTAATACCAACAAGATGCTCAGCTATCGCAGAGACTGCGCAGCAGGATGCGTTAGTTTTGGCCAAAAGTGGAAGACTGGAACTGGGAGACAATATTTTACAGACACTATAGGTCTATCTTCAACCAATGTGAAATAATCGGCCTGAAAATCTGTCGAATTCCGTGAAAAAAAACGCAAAATAAGGACTATTGCGCCGTTCAAAGTCATTCAAGGTCATCGAGGTCGGTACCAATCCGTACCCGTATGCGACTTCCTATTAGTGATTAATAGTAACTGATATCCTATCTTGTACAGTTTCAGAGTATTATTGCAGCTTATTGTTCAAATTTCGGACACTTTGCGTTTTTGAGCCCCCCTTTGGGGGGCTTACGGACAACGTACGACGTTCATCTTGGGCTCATTGGAAAGCGCGTAGTAGACTTCCTATTAGTTTAAATTGAACCTTTTTCTCTAGGTGTTACGGCTGAGTCGCTACGAGCAAAAATAGATCGAAAATATGCGATTTCGCTCCAACGTGGTCAGTTTGACCCAAAATTTTAGGTAGAAGGGGTCGCCCTCACCAATCATTTTTGCACGGATAGTTAGGCCAATAAATGCCTTACAACTTTGTCGCTGACAGTTTTCACACAAAGAAACATTGTAGCAGACTTTCTTCAAGCAAAGTGCGATTTCGCCCCGAATACGGCCGTTTTGCGTTTTTGAGCCGCCTCCCCGTTGGGCCCTGGGGGCTTAGGGGCAACGTGTGATGATCATCTTAGGCTCATTCGAAAGCGCGTAGTGGACTTCCTAGCGTCAATAGAACTTTTTTCGCTAGGTGTTACGGCGGAGGCGCTACGAGCGAATATCGATTTCGCTCCAACGGGGGCCGGTTGACCAAAAATTTTATGTAGAAGGAGTCGTCCCACCAACCATTCTTTTTCTCAGAAAACTAGCCTAAATGTTCTTTCGTATGGTATAAAAATCTGGACAGATCTTTCTTCCGTTTTGTCACAATCCACACGTTTGACAGACGGAGAGACGGACGGACGGAGAGACAGAATTCTCATCGTTAGACCGCGTCTGCATTGCATGCAGCGCGGTAAAAATGGCTTCAACTGTTTGATCTTGGGTTAGTTACCACGAAGGTAACTGACTGTAAACTGAGATCATTCTGCATGTTGTGTTAAAGTTTCACGTCAATCGTGCTTTTTTCACAGAGGAGAAGCGTGCACAAATTTTTGTGGGAAAGTGGAATAAAAGAAGAAAGAAGAAAGAATAGAGCATGTACAGCAATAACAGTACTTAAGTAAGTAAGCGTTTATTACCCATGACATGGATAACATTTAAACAAAGAAACTGCACAGTATATACATGACAATAAAACGAGACAAAATCACACATAATGGAAAAGGAACAATGAAGTTTCGTTTGTTGAAATCATACTTAACAGTTGGCAACTCATAATCATGAGACCATGTGTTCTTAACCGCATAGCATCGGATGGTCGAAGTTTTACCATGTACAGGTGATTGAGGCAATGACCTCTGCGGCAGCTATGGCGAAAGAGGTGATACTGAGCCTGCTCTGCTAGTATCTCGACATTGTAATAATAAGGAGTGAAGCCTCTACAATTGGCTCTATGCAACACATCTGCATCGTTGGGGATCCAACGCAGCTACAATGAAACTACACTGCTCATGAAGCCTAAAACAGGCAGTGTGAGAAATTAGTTTTTAAGCTTAACGATTAATGAGAATACAAGTGAGAAACTACTAAAAAACTGAAAACACTTGCATTTTGTTTATTCTAAACCACGTATTGCTTAACACTTAACAGCGTCATAAAACTACCTGAAAAAGTGTTAAAAGGTTTCAAACAACATGTTCAATGTGTCCACAATGAGCTGCAAGCCTGAATTTCACGAGGGCTTTTACGAATGTGGCATGTCATTCTGACTGCAAGTGGCAATTTGAACATTTTACAACATAAAAATTAAAAATAATTAAATTATTAAACACAACAAACTCTGATACACACAGACATCATGTGACGTCATCAACACTATAACTAAGTAAAGCCCCAATCATTAATTTGACAATCATACTCCTGTTCTCACTTTTTCTGGGTCACTCTGTACAGCAAAGTATCAACCAACGATGGTATAACCACGGAAATCTCGAGCTAACATAAAAATTATGACAGTCTAATAAATACACAATTTAATACAAAATACAAAGCTATTATACAGTATAATTAAACAATGACAAACTCATTTCACAGCCCTTTTTCCAGAACAACCTGGGTGAACACCAGATGCATTGCAAAATCACTCTGTAACTTGCTGTCTGAACTATCAGTTTGTTTACTTAACAAAATTTGTCCCATTTACTGTGAACCATAATTTAACAATAAGAAGTTTTCGACACTGCAGTTTGTTCGTATTACACAATTTCATACAAAACACTGAAAACGTTTCACATAAACACTGTGAAACTACACAATAGACCAGAATTAACTTCATGCCTTCATGTCAGTTGTAACAGTGACAGCTGTAAGACATCTATAACTCTGTTTTCACGTCAGTTATTTCTCCAGTTTTGTCTATGTCTTGCCATAATGGTTCTGACGCTTCTTTTGCAATGAACTTCATTATATCTTCGACTTCATATTTTCCCTGAAAACAAGCACGATGTAATCTGTCAAAGTTTGACTTCTTGTGGAATGCTTTTAACAGTAAAAAGTTTTAAATAACACACAGGCCTACAGATGTTCATGGATATAGAACATAGGACTGTTTGCTGATGCACAATATCTATCAACAGTTTTAAAACGAAATTGTTTACTGTAATTCATATAGTGTCTGTAACCTTAAATGTTTGTGCGAAGTCATTCAAGGTGAATTAATATCAGTATCGAAACAAGGAGAAAGTTCAATAGGTAGTGTGTAATGTATAAAGACAACATATATAGCCTACAGTAAGTGTTACAATGTAACAATTGACAACTTTGTTTCTGACTTCCAAAACTTCCATGACAACATCATTGTGCAGAGTTTCTTATCTGCTTTTCAAACTGAATGCTTGAAGTGTCATCTTTGAGCTACGATAGAGATTGTTAAGCACTTTCACTG
>Ga0049105_1000115_pt1 | contig 18722 bp, 13 predicted proteins | sample WorMetvaBAHAMAS1_FD_61260 | JGI IMG/M metagenome (GOLD analysis project Ga0049105, IMG submission 61260) | Worm MetaG Olavius vacuus BAHAMAS.1 | ecosystem: Host-associated > Annelida > Digestive system > Unclassified | place: Germany: Marburg | collected 2013-04-09
AACCAAAAGAGATACGACCATGGTTCCTTTGACAAAAATGATCGTCTCGATGTGATACACCAAGAACCACCGAAAACCAAAATTCGTCCAAATAGCCCATAGTCGCTATCACCACTATGCATGGTTCGGGCCTTCCTACACTATACACAACCAAGTAGTTTAGTCTGCAGGCAAGGGCAAGATATAGTAGTTATCAGTCACACTGCATCACTTGTAAAGCCTATATTAACAGCATTCATCAGAGTTTTCAGTGCTTTGATACAGCATCACAAAGACTATCATATACAATTAAAGCTGCTGTTACCGCGGTTAAACCAGAAACATGGCTATTAAAACAGTAATGTGCATCTACACTCATAGTTGTGAGAACAAATTTGTGCTAAAAGGTAGTGTTACAAGGTTGTGAGAAGCTCGCAATTAGGTCCTTGCAAATGAATGCTGAGGCGGCCAATGATGTAGATCTAAAATATTAGCTAAATCCTCGCTCCATCGTTAGCGTACAAGTCCGTGTGGAGAGGCGTTGTGTGGGCGTGTTTCTAACATTTGCGTGGCTGCCAGGTAAAATTCGTTTAGGAGAGTGGTATTGCGAGGTTGTGGGAAGTTGCAAGGTTCAACAAGTTGTGAAGTGCACTGCAGTTTCCTACTTCCTCGCAACCTGCTAAAAACCTGTATGTGTGTGTGCACGGAGTGTTGCTGCTTTCGTATGTAGGTGTGAAATGACGACGATCTGAATTACTGGAACACTCCTTAGCAGTTCAATGTGCACGAAGTTTGTGTAAATCCACATACTTTTTATTTACTAAATGCTTAATTAGAGCCAAACAGGAAATTAAACAGAACAATAAACTATTTCATATATATATCACTAGTATTACGTGACTGAATTTGCAAATAATGTACTGGTAACGAGACACAAAATCAAATGGGCAGTAATACTCCACACTGCATCAGTTCTCCAACTTGGATGATCTACTATCAAACATATTGATAAGTATGAAAAGTATCCACTTTAAATTCAACTGAAATTCTTTTCGTCTTCTGCTAAAAACGAGTTAGTTTTTCACGAAGCACAGTAGTTACACAAAAGCAAAATACCGCTGTACAACAGAAAACTGCAACGCAGGGCATTGCCGCTGTAAATGAATACTCGGAGCACAGCTTCAGCATTCTTCTTGGTCAAGGATTAAAATCAAATGTATTCGCACCATATTTTCAAAACGCAGGCGTGCAACTAAGTTCTCTCGAGAAGTGGCAAGTTCACTTCCGCATACAGCAACGCAGCAAGTAAGCCGAGAATGTGCTGTTCTCGAACAAATCAATACAATTCAATGCAAGCACTGTGTACACTTAATGCAGCCAATCATTGTCTGTCAGTAACAGTTCAATGCTGCATCACGTGAACATCACTGGCGACACAGCCCGAAAGGGTCTTCACAACAAGTCTTCTCACAGGTATTACTACACACAACACGATACAGACACTGCTCAAATTATATGTCTGCATGTATCACAAAAAGGAACTTTTTATCATTCATCCACAAAAAATACAATGCAAACAAGCAGCTGTTTTGTAGACAATGAATTGTTCTGATATTGAAATGGAAGCATCTATTTATCATACTGCATTTTAGCTTACAGTGGCTAAAAATAAACTTACCTAACGTCCACACTAAAACTTTTGTATTTTTTAACAAACTACTAAACAATGCCATCAGGTATGACTACCTCTGGTCATGGCTACCGTTACTTTTTATGTAAACAGTTAGAATGAAAATAATACAAACACCATACTCGAGCCTTTTGATAAATGCAGGTGACAGAAAGCAGAGTTTATTGTTATATCACTATCTAAAATACGCGATCGTGATTGGTCCTACACGCGTCATGTGATATGCATAAATAATCAGTGTTGCTCAATGCAGCAACATCCCGGGGAACATGATTTGTTTTCCCCGGGAACATGACGAGAAGAACGTCTCGCCATGCACTTGTGGCTCATATTGGTCCAAACGCTATATCAGGCAGATCACATATATATTATGTGCTGTGGTTGACTTCGTAAGCTGTGACATAACTGTCATTTCGTCATTAAAAAGGTTTTTAAAAAAGTCATTTCTTTTGTCTTTTGTATAATTTAAAGAATTATAAAATGTGAAAATAATATAGTCATGGCAAGAAGTGGAACATATGTTTCTCGTTAAGTTGAAAATGTGTGAATTATGGCCGATGGGTTTGAATAGGACAGTAAGGCAGAGTGCAGAATCCGGTAGACTGAGAAATAGTGCAGTGGAATTAAAGCCTAAACCTAACTCTATCCCTGACATTAAACCCCCATTCCTAACCCTAACTCAGCTCTGCATCTATATTCTGCATTCCACATTTTATGAGAAACCATGAATTACTCACCTGACATATTTTTGCCATTTTCCATAATATAACGAAACAGATATAAACTGTTAGCCTCGATTAATACTGAAAAATTATGCCCCGAAGTTGTGCAATGTTACCCTCGGGCCTTCGGGCAACATTACACAACATCGGGACAATTTTTCAGTGTTGACCTTGGCACCAGTAAATGTTTGAATAATGTCCAACACAAACACATGATGGCAATTTTTTTAGCAATGTCATCAAGGAAGCTAGAGAGCAGGAAAGGGCCAGACTTGTTCAGGAGATAGATAGAATCTTACTGAAATGCAACATCTCCAGACTCCACAATAAGCAAACTGGGAGACTTGGTACGCTGTCATGGCAGCATGGACATAAGCTTAGGAAATATGGAAGATACTGACAGCAGGAGAGAACCATGTGAAATCAGTCAAGATGTGTTTACAGAAGAGGCTTCTCTGGGTTAACTAAATCAGCTGTACAACCAACAGATATTGTCAAGAACAGGAACATTTACACATCATCAACAGATTCGTCCACAGTTTATTTGGTCATATCATGATATAGGAAAAAGAAGGGAAGAAAAAGATTAGAAGGGACCACAGATAACATATTTAGCTATTAACTACTTAATTATGAAATCACTAGAACATCCTACGTTACATGTGGTTATGAATTAACAATACAGAACTCAATGGACATCCTCATATTAGGCACGTAGGGAGACAGTCGTAATGATTTTGTGATAAACATATTTGGTGCCTTGAAACGTACCGATATACTCACACTTTAATTTACAGTGATCATATGAAAACAAGTATATGCACCATCAAACATACCTAAAGGGTAAACTATGAGAGATGGAACGACAGTTGTCCTTCATGCGCAGCAATGGCAAGCCGCGTTCTCATCACGTCACTACTGGAGTACTCAGGCAGCTTCAGGTAGTTGACACAGGTCATCACAGAAGGCAGAAAGTCATCCGGGTTTTCCGTCGACTCAACGGTCTTGCGAACAATCGTCAGCGGAGGATTCAGGCTACGCAGACCTGCAGCAGCAAACAACACAACCCTCAATAACTCTTCTGTAGCTCCGATGACAGTGTATGTGAGGTGACCAGTGACCACTCCCCAGCTTGTACAGAATGTGCCAACTGGTTCGTCAAGTACTGACATGCACAACACATTTAGTACTTCACCAAAACTTGTTTATCTGAAGATATATTTCAGCTGCATCTAAAAGGGAAACTGCCAAATAATCTGATTTTCACTGATGTACACCATTTCTCTAACTTCCTTTAATTCCCTCAAATGTGCTTTATCCACTTTGAATTACACGACCTTTCCAGGTTATCCAAGTAAGTGGTCATCATGCATATATATTCTATGGTGGAAAAGCTTATATCAGAAACAGTGACATCTGCACACAATTCAATCAATTCACACCACAGCTGCAAATGATAATAACAACATTGCCATCAATCAGACTAATGACAGCAGTGACACAGCTTTGCACTTTTCTACCACCTAGTGAGTCATTAGCAAGCTCTCAAAAATTAGACACACAAAAATGATGTCAATACTAACCACCAACAGGAAGCCTTGGCGATCCAGTCATGAACTGCAGAAACAGACGCTGTTCGGATGCAGTGTACGTCGACAGTATTTCAAACAAACACTTGATTGCTGGAGAGTCCAGAGTGTAGCCATGATCTGGACGACAAGACTCCATCAGATACTTGACGGACCATGGTTCAAACGAGCTGCCGCAGAACAGCTGGTCCAGCTGAACAATAAAACAACCGACAGAGTTTCACATTACACTCGACTCATCAGACACAGAAAAGTCATTTCACAGACGACTGTTCTGGCAATCAATGCACTGGTAGAGACAACCAAACTCGGAGAAAATACACAAAAAAAACCATTAAAGGAAACAATCTTGCCTTAGCTAAAAAAAAGTATGCAAAAACACAAACAACCACTTAACTTCTACACTAACCTCGCTGCTCTGTTAATCAAAAAATAACCAATAAGCACTGGATGTCACAACGATAAGCTCACCAACACCGTAACACATGCAGTATTGTTACCTCATCGGGATAAAACAGGCGCAAAGTGGACAGTGGGAATAGAGACTCAAATCCTTCACGGAAAGCTTCAAATTGACGATGCACACCATCCAGCAACGTCCACTGAGTCACCAACTGCAACAATACACTGCTGTTATCATCTTGAGAAACCAGTAGTGCAACAACGATCACCACTCAGAGGAACTGGTGGCAAGCCCAAGAGATTTAACATGCATGTTCAAGGGTACGATCAGTAAGCTGCTAACCTAATAACCTAACCTGTGTCCAGATATCAAATTCATAACTGCACCAAATGTTCATGCCTTGCACAATACATGATACCATTAACCACTGACCACTCTCCAGGCACTGTCAAATTCGATGACATTTTCTGGACTCCCCGGCACTTCTGAGGTGGTGGTCTGGTGTAGCGGTAGCACGTTGGTCTCGATCAACAAAGTTAACCTACATCGGGCCCGGTTAGTACTTGGATGGGTGACCGTGTCCGGGTTCAATTCCGGGTGCGGGACATTTATCTCGGTATGTGACCAGGCACACAGGTCAACTCAGCCTGGCCATCCTTTCATGGGTAGGCACAATGAGTACCAGCCAAATGGCGGTGATGCCTTGCAGCTAGAGAGTAAAGGCAGGTATGGTTCGTGTGTGGGTGGCAGGTAAAACTGTGTGATCCAATTGTTACACATGGGACATATGTGAGTGCTTCAGAGATAAAGGGCTTATAATAGGGACATATGTGAGTGCTTTAAAGATAAAGGGCATATAATAAAGCGCTATATAAATTCATCTGTTTACTTTACTCCTGCCCAAGACATGGTTATCCATGTCATATTTAACAGTACAATAAACATGCACATGACGGCTGTCAAATTCCCTAACATTTGCAGGTTTTCCAGACAAAAAGCAGTGGCCACAGTTGCAGCAAACAAACGTTATTTCACCCATCTCCACTACACTGTGACTCGTACCTTCAAATATTCCTCGAGATTATCCAGTGTCACATGCGTGTCCTTGCCATTCTTCTTCAGTTCAATGTTGGGATATCCCGGCAACACAAAGTCGAGGTCCAGGTCTTCAATACTTCCACCACCAGGCAACGTCAGACTGCTCAGTGCCAGCTGCTGACTGCTGGCCGTCTGTTGAAAATACCACGCATATAATACAGTATACAAGTAGTCTACATTCTCATACATTACTATTATTATGAAAAAATATTGATTACCGCACAGACCCTACTGGGGCACTATATACAGTCAGACTGAAAACACGTTGTAGATGTTAATGTGTTGATATGATATTACAGAGAGCTACATCCACTAAATGGTCGCCAAAGCTCGATGTGTACAGGAATGTCTTAAGCTCTCGTTCTAATTCGCATTACAGCTCAGCAAACTGCTGTATTTTAACACAAAATGTAGCGCCAATGACTCACTTGTATATGTTAATTATGAAGGCAGTGACAGAAGCATTCACCTGATGACTACAAAACTGTGCTGCCTTTTGTACCTGTTTGCATCGACCATCACATGGCGATATGAATTGTGTCAGGTTTTGAACTACCAATGTTCCACTGTTCAAGATGCAATCTCTTATCACTGTTAAATAACAGCATGTCCAGCAAGCTCAACTTCAACACAAAAAGCACATATAACATTAACATGGCCGAATGCATTCTTTAAGTTCGCATACCTATTTGAAACATGTAGAAAAAAGTGAAATGTTCAACGCACGTGTGACTTGTCTGCCTCAATGCGTTTCTTCTGCTGCAGAACGTCACTTAGTTGCGTGAAAGACTTTGCAAAGACGGGACAGATGTGTCTCAGGTCGTCACGTTGCAATGTGTGCTCACGGCCAAGCATCCACTTGTAGAACACTTCACTCAGCGGCAAGTCCAACTTCAACACAGCGACAGCACACCAGTCAGTCAATCAAGCAGCTTTGCACACATTATCTCACATTATTAGGACCATCCAACACTGGTCTGAGCATAAACATACATCCTGCTGTCCTGATATAGTGGTACCTGACAAAATAAGGCCCAACCTATTGTTACTTAAGAATGGAGAATGCACGTTCTGTTTACCAGCCTTGATCTGAACTCTAGCCTCTAGACTTAGCATAATGGCAAATGACCTCGTACTTACTTCCTTAATTATACGACAAAGAAGGCTAAGGCAAGACGTTTTGATGTCTTACATCCACTTTTGTATGCTGTCAGCTAAAACTGTCAACCACCTGCGCCCACCTCATTCCAAGAACTCAATCACAATTCGACGGCAGAAGCTTTCGAGCAGAAGGACCATGATCGTGGAACAGTCTCCTATTGAACAGTTCAGAAATGGACCAAAGATGCATTTGTTTGCCGAGAGCTCAGTTTAAGAAACCGAGCTTTCCACTAGTGAGGGAAGATAGGACAATCATCTGCTCACAATGACAGGGCTCATCTTATACATCTACAGTAAACAGCAGCACTCAGTTGATATGTTTAACTACACACACTTGCCATAATGGAATTCTAAGGCTGTGCATATTGTTTTCCAAATGACAGATGTTTGCACGTAACTTCATTTTACTGTTACTACCATTATCATTCTTGCATTTCACAAACCACAAATGACAACTGCTAACGACACGAGTCATCGCATACTCACCATTCTGCTGTCCATTAGAGCTTTGGCCATAAACTTGCCAAGAAAGCGGTACTTGGACTTGACTTTGTTGACGTGTGACATTTTAGCATTGCGTGCTAGCGGCGCAGGGAACAAACCAGTTGCGCTAAACACATAAGTGTGTCCGTCGTCGCGCAGTTCGTTGCGCTTCACCGGCTCACCGCGCCACAACTCCAGATCCATGTTCTGCATCTCGCGCGACACCAAAGCGTAGAACTCCAGGGTCGGACCAAGCCCTGTACCCACCTGTATGTCACCAACACACACACACAAACTGTTTAACGGCCATTTTCCAAATTACCCGAGTAGTCTCCAAGAAAACCATTGGAAATTGCAATGCTCCATTAACACGTACAACTTTAACACTATCACACATAAATACAAATTAAAGGAATCACTCACACCCTATGTATACATCATTAACCCTTTTGTTAATGTGGTATCCCCACCTATGCTAATGCCAATGATATAGCAACGAATCAACTCCAGACCAATATTCATTATGTCCTACACTCACTGGCACATACTGCATCTGGCAAATTTGGGAGCCACATAATCTTTGGCCATAGGGTCACAAATGGCACCACGGCTTGATAACATTTGGTCAAAGGATCTGAAAGGGTTTAGAACATCTGCAAACGTAATTTAATACTACTGAACAGAGATAAGAACTGAACATATGCCGAACCTCATTCTCGTATTGTATTTCCAAGATCGCTCGAGAGGCTCCAAGGTCATTGATCACTTTGTCCGCCTGCTTCAGAATGTCGTCTCTTGAAATCACGCTCTGAGCACACAAACACAGCAAAACACTACTGTGTTGTCATTTATCACTTGAAATACAGCCATTCTCTATCAGAAATGATGCATTAACATCGCTGATGCTGTTATACATGCCACACAAAAACTCTGCCAATAAACACCAACAAACGAGCAGGTTAAGCTGGGCCTGTTATAAGTACAGTGACCGGCCCATCATATCACTCCCTCATTCCAGCCACTGCATACACCATTACACCAATAACAAAGACTTTGCCCTGCTGAACCAAATTACACATTACAGTGCAAGACACATACTGTCTGCATTTACAGAACAGCCAGCATCAACAGATGGAGAAACAACAAAGGCAAACCTTCTTGCGCTCAAGTCGTGGAGCAACACGCTCGGCACTGTCGCTTGGCGCATTCTCATGAGCTGCATCCTGCAGTCGATGCATTGCACGGTCACGATCGAACGACGTCGCATAGAACAGTGCAAGCCGTGTGTCAAATGGCAGCAAAAACGGACTACAAACAACAGAAGCACATATTGGACTACGCCACGAAACTGCATTATAGCCAATCTATACACACAAGCAACGGTCTTTTTCAGCAGTACACATCCCAGTTCACATGCGATTCTTTAAAGTTTTTACACCAACAATAAGATAATAATAACATCCACACATCAGCTTACCATGCTTGACCAATCTGACTCAGCCACTGTGGCATGTTGCCAGTCATTATAACGAGAGGATCTTGCAGCTGTCGGTTGACTTTTGCCGTCAGTTTGCTGCTGATGAATTCCTGCTGGCTGAGCAGAGGAGCTCCCAGTGCTTTCTATAACATAACATCAACCATCAGCAGAAGTGAAGCTGAGCAAGGTTTAACATCCCACCAAACACATTATAGGTCGTATCGGGGACGGGTTGTTACGGGTCAAATGATCCAACCAACAGTGTCAAAGCACTGAAGAAAGATAGGGTTCTAAGGATCAGGCTTCAATCCCATCAAGTCCATCCTACCTTGTTACAATAATATAACACATATGCAGTACGAAAACCAAACATAAAATACACAAACATAAACACAAATGACTCTAGGCAAAGTGAAAAGGGCCCAGTGAGACAAAACCCAATATAGAGAACTGCTCGTCTAAGTATGCCTATGACTGTGCACAACTTCAGTACACAGTACACCATCAGCAGGTACCGTACGTCAACAGCAATATTTCTATATTTCATTAGCAACTGTCATTGTTTGTCAACTGTCAGTTTAGTGTCCTGTAATATGTCAAGAACAGGCCGAGCACGTCGCCAGTATCCCATGAAGAGGTTTCCCCAGCACAGCCAGTGACAATATCCTCATATCGTTGGCAATGGCAGCACAGCAAGGTCATGGGGCTCTGGTGGTGGCAGCACAAAACTCCTCGTTGAAGATGTGCTCCTTCCAACTCACACTGCGTACATGGTGCAGCAGATGCATGTAGGTGCCATTAATCTTGTTTTTCTAGTTTCGAGTGTTAAAAACATTAATTCTTCCAATTTAAAAAAGTTCATAATGTGCACTGTGTCAGAAAATAACAGTGAATTACAGCAAATAACATACATCAAACAAACAGTCCCAGTGATAGCTCAAGCCTTGCAGAAGTCGAAGCAGGGCAAGAACATCCAGTGATGGATCTTTGATTGTGACATGAGCCGGCAGAGCCGGAGTAACAAATGCTTCTAATGCAGACACAGGTGCAACAGCTTCTGATGACGCATTGCCTCCACGCATCAGCTTTGAACTGTTTGTCCGACGACGTTCAGATTTTGTCTTCTTCGGACTGACAGAGCTTTCTGGCTGTCGGCCAGTGTCAGTGGCTGCTCGGAACCTGTCAACAGTTAACAGACAGTCACGGTTTCAGCCAATATTTCTAATACAGCTCCTTTACATCAGAGGCATCACCTGTACTACACCTCTGGTACCAGTGTCTGAAACATGCCAAATTCCATATGCATTTGTATTTTTGCCCTAGATAATTAAAGAACTATACTAACTGCGAAAATGACGAAGTGTGGGGAAGTTTGACACAACTTTAATCCTTACCCTAACCTTAGATTTTCTGTGTAGTACCATGAATCAGAAAATCTAAGGTTAGGGTTAAATAAATGATTAGTGTTACTGTTAGAATAGCACTGATTACATTAATCAGACTAGCACCAATTCGATAACCCAATCACAAGTCATGTCTTAGTTAGACCAATGACCTATGAAGCATGCAGTACAAACCAGATAGTATGTGTGTTGATCCAGATTGATGCACTGCCAAACAGCATCTCACTGTCTGTGTCCGTGTCCGTGCCCTCGTGCTCATGTGTGCGGCTGAACTGCTTCACTGCCTCATAGACAGTCATTGTGTATGGCAACACATGGTCACCAATCAGCAGCTCAATGCGATGCCGACCACTGCCGTGCGATATTGACATTGCAGCCTAAAGGCAACAAGATACAACATGCATCGTAATGTCAACCAGCAGACATCATCAGTAACTGTGCAGATGGATCAAAATAAAGCCACAGCAGAAAGTGCAATATTGTGCGATACCATGCGACATGCGGAACTTTTAAATCCAAATTTTCAGATGCTAAGCAGGAGAGATTTAGGAGAGCAGGAGAGATTCTGAAAATTGAAACTAAATATCACAATGACTTCAAAAGTTACGGTAGTCTAAATTACTGGACACTGACTGTGAAACTTACACATTATCAGTAGTTAACAGTTTTTCACACATGCTTTTTTGCAAGGAACTTTGTGCCAGAAAATGCCAAGGTAAATGCTAAATTTTATGTTGATACTACACTGCAGTAACTTTCGTTTTCCAACAGGATGGCACCCCCGCTCACTTGCAGAAGTTGTGCAAGACTGTACCAACCTCATGACAAAAATGAATGGCCTCCAAAATCCCTGACATAAATCTTTTGGATGGACAGCTGAACTGCAGTGCTATCAGAAGTTTTAGCCTAAACCAAAAAAACAATTATGAGCTAAAACTATCTAGACAAAACACTTCTGAACAACTAACTTACCATAGTATCATCAATGTCATCATCAGACGCATCATCATCATCACTGCAATCATTGTCAGCATTCTGCAACACACAGCAGCTGTACATAAATACGTAACCAATGATATTATGCGGAACAGCAATAGTGAAAAAGACCTCTTATAGTGATACAAATATCCATATCAACATCCATGTCAATGCCACATACCTGTCTGATGCGTCCGTAGCCACGCATCACGAGGTATCGTTCAATAGCTTGTACAAGAGCAAGTGGATCGATTTTGACCGGACCACCATGCCACTGCTTTAGATTGGTGCACGATGCATGACGCTGAAGGTTGCACTACACACATCCATAGACACGACTTCAATGCTACGGTAAGCATTTTTGTAGATGCAAATATTCCACTCTGAAATATATTCAAGAGCTGAAACTGGAGTGTCAACCATGCGAATAATAAAGGCTTTCAAAGTATATCTACACAGAAATCAACTGGAAGGAGAGACCAACTGACCTTCAACTGATGAGTGTCAAAGAACTTCAATGCATTTGAGCTGCGTCCTGAGGTACCAGAACCACCAGGAAGGTCATGAACTTTCACTTGAAACTACACAGCAAATTTGCAGCAGACATATCAGTAAGTCACTCCAACACTGAGAATAACAGCAGATGTTATCAGTTATGATATCAAATATATAAACATCTCCAGTATCGCTAATGGACTTTGTACTCTGCAAAAACATCCTAAAATGTTAAGTGTCAAAGATGAAAATAATGTTTTTCAAGTATACCTAGAAACAGAGACAGGCTATTTTACAGACCATACAACACTGACGATGATAACAAGTACAAAAATGGCAACAAACAACTGTCGGCCGACCTGTTCCAGATGGTGAAAGCAGCTGATAAGTTTCATGACAAGTGACGAGAAGGGTCGCACGTTGCAAGACGCGATGTCAAGTGAAGTCTTAGATTCATCAGCCTGTGCAAGCACACAGCAACATTCAATGTCAAACTGGACAGCAAAGGTTGTTCAATAACAGATGATGCACAGTAGATTAGCTCGATACATGACAGCCTCAGTTATCAAATGGTTATCGATAAGGCTACTTACCTGTTGGTCACAGCAACACCTATGGCAGTTCGGAGATAATAAATGTAATAGATAATAATACAATTCACATGGCAGCATAAGGTGGCGATACATACAATGTCAGTTGCAGGCCATTTATCAAGGCATCCAGTACACATATCTGTAATAACATCTAGTGTCAGTCTTGTTTCTTAAGAGCACAGTGCAAGAGAAATAAAATTTTAGCAAAAAGTGGAAGTCAGTACGAAGAGGTTGAGTGAGTCAACTCACTGGTAGGCTAAGAAATATGCGCAGAAACTTGCGAAGTCGATTATCACGTTGTGTGATGTCGCTGATGGTCAAGTATGACATTAATGCAGTGACAAGGCCGCTGTGGATGATCTCAAATGGCGACATGTCGGTGTCGCTCACAATGGTAGCAACTTGCTTCAGACTCGACGTGTCCTCTCCTGACTAGCATCATCAACAGCACAACAGGCAACTGATAATGACTAACTGCATGCCGTCTTAAATTGCACTGTTTAAATATATTTTAGCCACAGTCTGTCTCGACCTTTTGCCACATTTTGTGTACTTTACATTGCCAGAGGGTGAGTGAGTAGTTTCTTAATGGCACATTGGCACATTATTAGGCCATTCAGTACCTAAGGATGACGTGGAAGATGTTATAAAAGAGTGAAGATATAATCACTGCCAGGCTGGCTTGGCTCGAGGAAGCCCAACACCATCTAGTTTTTGATTGACCGACCGACAATAATTCTCACACGACTGACAAACCTACAATGTCTAAAGCAACATGTCAACATGGCTACTCTGATTCGCTTGAATTACCGAAGCACCATCTGGATGCCTCTTTAGACAACAGAACTAATCTCACGCTCACCAATCGCCATCCACATTTAGAGAGTTCTATCACCCAGCTTTACTTTCATGACGCATAGATAGCAAAAGGCTGTTGAGCTTGACACCACACACTGCTCACTTTCAGTATGTCTCAATATCGAATGTTTCCTTCCACTTCATCTTTGTAATACCTACTTAACAGTCCCACATGTATATTTTGCAGGTAAGCAAAAGAAATCCATACTAGTACTGCAAACAACTTACTGCAGCAGGACTGTTTAGTGTTGTCAGAGCTGTACAGAGTTTGCTGAGGTTAGTCATAGCAAGATGGCTGGCACCGCGACTGTCTTGACCATAGTACTTCTCACAGAACTTGGACGCTGTCAATATCAACATAACATCACCAGTCTGATGCTTAAAAACATTTATCAATCTTATTATCTCAGACCGGCTCAGGCACAGTCCAGACAGTTGATTCTAACTAATGCAGCACAGCACATGTTCACCGCCTGTAGACGAGATGGGAACACGCGCGGTGTCTCACCTTGTTCAGCTATCCACTGTTTGATTTTCTCACGGTTGTCGACAAAAGTGACGCTGGAACAGGCTGGCGGAGGTGGAGGATGATGCTGATGACCCATCATTGCTTCATGGTACAGCATCTGAGACAGTCCCATCTGAGGTGGCTTCACATGTAACACAGATACATACACATCATTCTGTCCGCATGGTTTTGCAGTGCACACCTTTTACTTGTTAACTCATGGTCAACACCAGGTGAGCTACATTGTACCCAAGGACATCACAGAGTATATCAAGTACTTTCAAGCAGCTTTTCAACAACTTTCCAGACCTGGAACAACTGAAAAATCTAGCATTCCCAAAGACCTGCCAAAGACTTGTACGATCTATCATGTCTCTTCGAAACTTTTGGGAGAGCACTGGCTAAGATAAACCTTGATAACTGTCACTCAAGCAGTTGCATGTTACGTGATGTGTATGACAAAATGACAGCAACAGAAGTAGTTAACTACTGGTAGCAACAGCAGCTGATGACAGCTATATTACACAATCTCTTAAATGCCCTTACGTAACAGCAAATACTTGCAGTGTAATATAAAGATCAGATTGACTCACTGTATGTGGAGCAGGACGTTCCGGTCCAGTAGAGCTTGCTCGACCCCAACGTGACGGATGAAAGCCCGCCAAAAATGACGACTTTCCACCTGAGCTCCATTTTCCACGTGGCAGTGGTGGCGTCAACTCGGCAGCCATACTACCACGTCCTAAACTGCTGTACGGATCAACAAGAGGTGAATACGGCTCCATGCTCTCGGATGATGAGGATGCAACAGGATCGGATTTACTGGATTTGCGACCCCCTCTCTTTGGTGGCTTCTTGTGTTTCAGCACACTACTCAGGCGCCTGCACCAAGCAACCAGCAGTCACGTACTGTGAATATACTGTGGCCAAAGGCGACTTACAATAGCAAATAACATTATCACATCACCGTGACTTTAACCTCATTCATAATGATGAGTACTGACTGTACTTTGAACCAGCATTATTCAGTCAGAGGATTCTGCTTTCAAAGTCATTGGTTCCGCCTACTGATGAATCTCAACTATGCCGCAGTGTTATATACCTGGGCAGTTCTTTCTTAAGATTCCTTTCACCTCTCACTTTTCTAAACAAGATACATTAGAATAAGGGTTTGTACAGCAGTTGAACTCAAAATTGAAGGACTTTGCAGGATCTATACTGTGCTTGTCAAGCACTAAAATTATCGGTCAGAAATAAAATGTTAACGTAAGAGTAACTTCAACAAGATTTTAAAATGAAACAGAGACTTAACAAACAATACTGCAGTATCAGAACAACTGACAGACTGACGGCATGAATACTTATTCTTAATTCAATGTTGCCAAATTAGTAATAAGTATGAAAAATGCTATTAAAAGTGTTATTAAGCTAATGCATTTCTCAAGGAAAGTCAAGGGCATTTAAAATTCAAGGACTTCTCAGTCACTTTCAAAGAGCTCATCTCAGCATCTGCTTTCACATACTTTCAAGGGCCTTGAATTTTTAACACCAAATTCAAGGATTTTCAAGTATTTCTCAAGCACCCTATGTAAAATGCTGTCAACATTAAGCATGAACTTACAGTGAGATAATCAATACAACAGAATAAGAGCACTCACATGCGAGGTGATGAGCCGGATGGGGCCACGGTACAACTCTGTCTGCTGGCGTCAGAATTAGCTGCAGTGCCACTTGGTACAGACGAGTCAGACACACGTTTATCGGGCGTCGTAGCACTGGTGGGTGTAGAAGATGCATCGGCTGCGGCAGCTGCCGATGTAACGTCACCAGCCAATGCTGCAGCCGCAGCTGCTGTCTCCGTCTTCTTTGCCGATAAGTCGATCACGTCAGATTCACACAACTTCTTCACCTGATGCATTACTCCTACATACACATTAAAGCAATGTAATTCTGCATACACTCTAGCGCAGTGCGATTCCAAGTACTACGCTGTTCAAACACATGACAATGAACAGCACATATGGGCCTAAATAAGTATGACTTACAATGATATAGTTATGCTGTCCAATTCAGAAAGCCAGGCCAGTGTTCAATCAGCAATGAACATCATTAACATATATATGCGCATTATATACATACAAAATCAGCCATGCTGCATCAAGCTTCCTGGCCAATGTTGGCACTTGCAACTTCTGCCATCTACTTGAAATTTCTTTGTTACTGCAATGACAAGCTTATCGGAAATATGCAATTTGAGTTTTTTTCAAAAAACATCAGGAGCACTCAACAAATAAACAGCTGTAGAGAGTGAAGTACAAGTGTGTATTATTACTCACTCTAACAGTCTCATCACTTCAGTTTTCAAACTTCTTCACAGCATCAAAAAAGAGAATAAATGCCTGACAACGAAAACAAAACGACAAACCTTCACGGCAGAAGTAGACACCGAACACATCAGGCAGCTTCTCCATCAGTATGTTTGCCATCTGGATGCTGGCAACAACGATTTTCAGGTCCGGTGACGCCATCATTGCCGCAACATGGCTAACACACACACACACACACACACAAGCATGTGGCCTATGTCCATGTGTCCCTCTGGTGACAAAGTGCAACTAAAAACACTTCCAACCGGGAGTCAGAAATACTCTTACTGACTTACATTAATGGCCAGCAGCAATGGTAATTGGTATACTGGCCCATTAAACGAAAAAAACTACAATTCTCATTGCACTAAGGGCCAGATGCAATTGGATGAACTATATTCAAATTGTCCTTTTGTGTTCACTTGCATGCAAGTAGTCAAAAAAAGTTCTGATTATATTCATCAAAATGAATGACCGCTGATTACTTATCTTCTGAGTGACATTCATGCAAATGGCTCTAAGCATGGTTGATCACCAACTGACTATCAAAGTTATTACCCACCACACAGATAAAGAAGTTTCACGGTTTCGGCTGGCGGAGCTTCGCTGTCGCGGAACCGCCTCTGTGGAACAGTCTTCCGGCTGCTCTACAGAGACCGGAAATGACACAGCACACTTTCAAGTGACAACTCAAGGACGACCTGTTCCACATCTGATGTGCCAGCGAACAGAAAGAACATCCACCACTGCCCTGCACTTATGTGGCATTTTTTGTGATTCTGGCGCCAGATACGAAACTGCCGACTTACTTATTTACTTCTGGTCTGATCTCGTGCAACTCACTGCTGCAGACTGTATGAGCCATCACTGACAATGACTCAGTTTTGTGCACGCTTAAAGACCGTGCTATTCTGTTGAGCTTACAAAACACTACCACAGTACATCCAGAGATGTAAGAGAGGCACCTTGAGACGTTGGATGAGGTGAGCACTGACTGCAGTAGGTCGGCACTGGCATAGTAGATCATTCTCATAATTGCCTGGAGGCACTTGTGACGGACAGACGGACCTGCCTGCTCAAGTACATCAGAACCAGATGCTCAGTTATAAATCACACTCATGCAGCAGCAATTAAGCATCTGTAACAATACACAGCTGACCACATTGCAAGAACAGTAAGAGACCTCGATAAACCGTTAATCCAAATTTGTAATAAGCTTTCAACGTGACGGCATATCGGTAGAACAAAAGTGGATTATAATGACCACTATGATAGATTCAATTACTGATTTATTGTTACTACATGTCAGAAAACATATCAAGTGTTTTATTGTAAATACGTGCATGTTCACACTCTAAAATTAACGTCCTTAAACCAGATGACCAAATGTGACAGCACTACGGGAGAAGCCAAATATACAGACATTCACAAAACAAAGTATCAGTATATAAAATACTAAAAATATAGCATGCTGGGTTATCTTGATAATGCAATGTCTTCAGTACTTTAGCACTGCTGGTTGGGAGTCCAGCAGAGCATCCAGCCAACAATAACATACCACACAAGCAATCTCCAAAGATTTTGCTCCAACCTTTAGGCCTTTACCAAGTAAAATCAACTGAGTTGAATGGAGAAAACTGCCACTGTCATAGATGTGTGTGCACTTGTGTTACAATGTAATATAAAAGTGCATTTCACACTGGGCAATATTATCAACCAGAACAACTAACACAGATGCTATCAAATCAAATGAACGACAACAAACAACTCACAAACTGCCACTAACCGCTGAGCTGTAGACCTCATACAGCACGCCAAATAATGTCTTTATGAATGCGGATGCCAAGTTGGTGTCTTCGTGCAGAATATCTTCACGCGAGTCACTCTTCGTCATCGACACTTTCACCACTGTCATCATCACGTCAATCACATCAACTGCTGATGAGAAACAAACAGCTGCTTCCGAAACATCTACTATCAGCAGCCAGTAAACTCATCACAAAGTGAACTCATCACAGCCAAAATTCAGGTCAGGTTTACGACTGGGATTAGGGTAGGATGAATTCACCATGAAGACTTCATTTTCATGTGGTATGGCATGTGATGAGATCCACGTGTGACAAGTTCGCTGTAAGCCCTACTATCTATATGCAACTCTATTAAGAACAGGTGTCTATAGAGATCCAAGTTTCATACTGATGTGGCTCTGAAACAGTGAAGTTATGAGCAGTTAGGCAGAAAAGTTGAGACAAATAATCTACTGTAAAACCCTTAATGTTGGCCACCCTTAGTTTTGGCGTTTGAGTCAATTTAATTATTTTGGACCCCGTAATTTTGGCGTTTTTGCTTCCTACTACACTGAAACTAGCGCTACTGTATTCAAATTTTTGCGGCCCATTATTTTTGCGAACTTGTCAGGCTCACGAAATTTGCGAAATAAAGGGCACACAAAAAAATGGGTTTTACAGTATCGGTGAAAGAATACTTGTGTGTCCCTTACCTGTTGAAGTAACTGCCAGTGGGTTCACTTTACGCTGGACATGTCTTGCAGTTCCAGTATCATCATTGATCTGTTGCATCGTCTCAAAGTCCACTGTATAGTTACCGCCAAATATCGACAAATTCACCTCGTGTTCCCCTGACTGGTGTGCTGCCTACAGATGACACAACATCACAACATTTTTATATAGCTCTGACAATAAGAGTGACAGTGAGTTATAAACACCTACACAACGATGCATCATGGCTCTTAAGCAAATTTAAAATTTAATGCCTAATCACAACAAAAATAAACAAGTGGCTCAGCTATCGCAGAGAGACCGCGCTGCAGCGTGCGTTATAGTTTTCGCCAAAAGTAGAAGACTGGAACTGGGAGACAATATTTTACGGACATTATAGGTCTATCTTCAACCACTGTGA
>Ga0049105_1000116_pt1 | contig 18713 bp, 3 predicted proteins | sample WorMetvaBAHAMAS1_FD_61260 | JGI IMG/M metagenome (GOLD analysis project Ga0049105, IMG submission 61260) | Worm MetaG Olavius vacuus BAHAMAS.1 | ecosystem: Host-associated > Annelida > Digestive system > Unclassified | place: Germany: Marburg | collected 2013-04-09
GGCCGATTATATCACAGTGGTTGAAGATAGACCTATAATGTCCGTAAAATATTGTCTCTCAGTTCCAGTGTTCTACTTTTGGCGAAAACTATAACGCACCCTGCAGCGCGGTCTCTCTGCAATAGCTGAGCATCTTGTATTGATTGAAAGTGCAGTTGCGAATTAAGGTAGTAGAAACTGTGTAAAACAGAAGCCAGTGCACTGCATCCTACTCTATAATTCATGCTGATATAACTTTGTATCACATCTGAAAATTTCATAGTAGCAATATTGTTTATTGTGAGATAAAGGAGATACTTTAAATAATAAAGCTAAACAATTTTCTTTCGATCTCACACGTTTTGTCAAATTTGCTATGACTGACAGGAGGAAAGTCTCTGACGTTATTGATCCTCGCGAATTTATATTAAATCATGTTGAATTTCGTCTGCGCAAGACCGAAAGCACAGTTGGAAAGGAAATGTTTATTTTGATGAACGCGTCCGCTTGGAGCTCTCTATTTTTCACGGAAGGCTGCAAAGTATTTGAAAAATTGCTAAGTCACAATGCTGCTATGATGTCGAAGCAGATCATGGAAAATTTTGTGAACAGAATAAAGAACATGAGTCTCTCGATAAAAGACTACCATCTTCTTTCGGATTTTTTAAAGAAACGCGACGAAGAAGAGATCATCGCATTTGCAAGTCTGTTCGAAAGTGAGTTCAGAAATCACTGGTGTGATATGGTCGTTGTCTACACACGAGCTGAAAATCTAGACAGAAACTGTGAGAGGGTAAGCAATATCAGAGATGTTTTGAAGCTGTTCGAGGTGTACGAAGAAAAAGGGGAATTAGAACAAGCAACGTGTAAGTTACTTCGTTGCCGCGATAAACCAGACACTGTAACTGTTGGTGACTTGTCGGAGATAAAGAACACGCTAGAGGAGCTCCTGAATGACGACACTGATGATTGGTGGGAAACACTCCGGCAACTCGCTATCTCGTCAAATCTGCTCCAGTTTCTTCGCGATTGTATCAAGGACGATTTCGTCGAACTGATCGACGCAGTTGAATACAGAGCAGAGCAAACGATTGACGAATCAATCGTTTCTGATTTAATTATAGTTCAGAAATTCTTTCAAGCCATCACTGCATCACTAGAACCTCACGGCAGTGGGCGACAGTTGTTGCAGTGCATGAAAACTTCTTTGCAGAGAGTTTCTGTAGGTCATCCAATGTCTATACGCATAAACACATGTGCATACAATTTGCACGGTTTAAAGGCACTGTATGATTTAGCAACTGGCAGAGGACCTCTGACACAAACGATTATTACCAATGCTTTAAGCAAGGGTAGCTATCGGTGGTTTCTAGACCACGAAACGGGTCAATGTGTCACTGAGCTGACTTACATCACCGAGAATGAAAGCAGCCATACATCTGAGAAATATGTAGCTAATGCTGACGAAATGAAAGATTTGAGACGACGAGCTTTGTTTATGCCAGATTCAGATAAGACAAGCGAAAAGAGTGCTCAGCTGAGGAAATTCATCGACGTCATACGAGACGTAGAAGAAGTGACGACAGTTATTACAGAATTACATAACCTTGGACATTTTGATTTCCGTGCAGGCTTATACGAGCACGAGATTTACTGCTCCGCAAGTTTTAAACTGCAGCTCAAAACCTTACTGCGTGAGTTGAATGAAAAGCTCTCGCAGTGGAGAAATGTTCTTGCAGAGTGCCGAACAAAATACAAGTCATTAAACTTTGTGTTTTCAGAACAGTTATCACTGTTGTGCTCGTACTTAATTTCAGAAGAGAATGCAGAAGCTTCAACGAAAGTGCAGAATATCATCAACTTTGTGCAATCGGGTGCTACTCTTTATCAGTTGCAACATGCTTATAAAAGTTCTGTATATAACGACCAAGATGAACGTACTGTTGAAGGAAAGCTTCATATTGTGGGAAGAGCTGTTGATCAGCTACTAAATACAGAACCAAAACACAGAGAATTAACAACTGGCCACTGTATAGAAATCAGTGCGTTTGTTCAGCAAGGTCAGGTGTTCATTGCACAATTGGAAGCTCACAGTACTCAGACGATATCAGTCCTGCTATCTCTATACGCATCTACTATGCATCATTTCCCTCTTCCCAGTGAAATTCTGTTCTGTCATGATATGACGTCTTGGGAGGAAGTGAGCTTGCTCATTCGAAGATGTGTCACATCAGCACACTTGCACTGCATTGCATTTGTTGAAAAGTTGTCAAATGCTCTTCAGTACGATCTTGTGGAGGAGTTGGGAAAGCTATTGAGTCACCATAGCTACAAAGAGTATCGGCTGGCTATTATATGCCGCGGAGGCAGTCACCATCCAATTTTAGACCACTTTTCTTCACATGTGCATCGAGTACAAGGTTTGGACACCGCCACTATGAAACACATCTTCCATTCTGCGTTTAGCCACGTTCGCATGGTCACATCTTCCGTTCCTGGCCTTGGTAAAACCGCAAAAATACGAAATGAAGCTGCTGAGTTAGGTCACATGGTGAAAACTGTTCATATAAGTGGACCTATGTCGAAAGAGGTTTTAGCCTACAACTTGAAGTCCATTAACATGGAGAAAAGACATAAAGTGTATGAAAAGACGAACAAAATAACTCTACATCTTGATATTGCTGAAGTTGATAATCCAGATTTGTTAGACGTGTGTCTTTTTGAGTTTCTGGTGCTGGGTTCATTTTCCTCCGGCACAGACATTGTTTGTCTGTCTGCTCAAAAAGTGTACATCGAAGTGGCAAACACGATAGGTGACAGATTGAGAGATTCGCTGTACATTTTAAGCTGCTTCCAGAGACAGCACATTACGTGGGAACCTGAACGTTTCGCAAACTACGTGGTAAGCCAAGAAATCAACAGTCCAGTCCAGGTAGTTTGTCATTATTTGCAAGCACAGAGTAGAGGTTTTCTGGACTCCGCAGACATCATTCTCTCAGGACCAGGTTGTGTCAAACCATTGTCCGAAGATGTTTGCAGAGAAATGCTGGATAAAACTTTTTCTGCCATTGACATCTCTGACATTTCTTTTAATGTCGTTCAAATATTTTTGAACGTATTTGCCGAACAGTTGAAGAAACTGTCATTCAGCGAATTTTATAAGTGTCACATTTTGCAGTATATTCTGGGATACGAAATCGGCAGAGCGAACAAAAGCGATGATAAAGGCCAAAAAATAAACGTGAGATCGAAGCTGGTGAAAGCGCTAATGGACGTTTCGAGAGAATTTACTTGCCGGTCTGTTACCACATGCAGAGCTATGCAGACTGCTGCATTAGACATAACAACAAAAGTCACAATGGCCGACTTGATGGAGCAGAGATTAAGAGGAATGCTGCAGTGGGATCAGAGTAATCATCTGCTCATTGTATTTAACGCCGATGCTCAAACAACGACGCTACTATACAGAAAACTTGACGATGTTCCGGTTTATATCAAAGCGTTGTTCGAATCACAGCTGCATGAGCTGAAAGACTACGCTGCCTATAACCAAACTGAACTCTACCAAATCCTGTTACGCTTAACAAGGAAAGAAACCTGCCGAGTCAGTTGTACATACATGTATACGGACACATCGTATGCCTTAACATCGGACAACGTACTGAAAATGGTTCTTGTACTTCTGAGACTAGAAGCCGGTGTTCCTGTGATTGTTATGGGTGAAACTGGCTGCGGCAAGACATCTCTGATACGCTTTCTTGCTAGAACTTGTGGTGTACAATTCGTGCATTTCAACATCCATGCCGGCGTTACAGCGCACAAGATCATTAGCACAGTTCAAGAATGGAACGCAACTTGTGACGAATATCCAGAGCAGTTCATTTGGGTGTTCTTAGACGAAATAAATACATCTGATCACACGGGTTTGCTAGCAGACATTATTTGTCATCATTCTTGTTGCGGAGATGCACTTGCAAAGAACTTGGTGCTACTTGCAGCCTGTAATCCGTATCGTCTCCGTGACGAAAAACACATAGCCACGGCAGGTTTATATGGCAAGCTGAAAAAAGATGAATATTCCAGATTGGTCTACCGTGTCCATCCTCTGCCAGAAACTATGGTCGACTACGTGTGGGATTATGGGACATTGCACAGCGAAGACGAAAAAGCGTACATTAAGCAGATGGTGGCACAGTTGCCAGACAGTGCAAGCGATGACGGCAAATGGCTAGACGTTATTACCGACTTGTTAATCGAGTCGCAGGATTTCACAAGGAAACGAGTGTCCAGTGAAATATGTGTGAGTTTGAGAGACGTGAACAGATGCAGAAAACTGGTGGAGTTTTTCCACGGCATGCTAACAGACAAGGAACGAACGTTAGGAACAAGTGACGGTGAGAGTTCTCCCAGCAGCGATACGATTCATAAACGAGCAGTTATTCTTGCTCTGGCTCATTGCTATCAGTCTCGACTGTCAACCGCCGAACTGCGACGTGAATACTGGACTTGTTGCAGCGCAGTTCTTGGTCGTCATGGCCACAAAGATGAGTTCAACGACCTCGAAGAGATAGTGATAAACGAACAAAGAGACTTGTTAGATACTATGGAAATACCGCATGAAGTTGCAAAAAACACTGCGCTGTGTGAAAATGTGTTCGTACTGTTTGTCTGCATTCAGAACAAAATACCGATATTTTTGGTCGGAAAACCTGGATGCAGCAAATCATTGTCCATACAACTGCTTAAGAGCAATCTGAGAGGCAAAGACTCTCGGAATGAATATCTGAAGTCACTGCCACAGTTGTACATATTGTCATATCAGTGCTCAGAGTCGTCGACTTCAGAAGGAATTATGAAAGTGTTTGACAAAGCTGAGGAATACAGAAAAGCGAACGAGAATGAAGGTGATGTGATGCCGGTTGTATTACTTGATGAAGTTGGTCTGGCCGAGACTTCCAAATTCAACCCGCTGAAAGTACTTCACAGCTTACTAGAGCCAGAAGATGACGACTTTCCCAAGATTGCAGTTGTTGGCTTATCAAACTGGTCACTTGATGCTGCAAAGATGAATCGTGCTATTCACTTATCTAGACCGGATATGGATGTCGACGAGCTGCATCATACTGGCAAGCTAATAAGTTCTGTATCTGCTGCTGAACGGAGTGGCGGCTGCAATGAACATGTCGGCGACAAAGCTTTGAGGAACCTTGCCGAAGCATATTTCGATTATCAAGCCAACCAGAGAATGCCGAATTTTCACGGCTTAAGAGATTACTATTCCTTGATCAAATACATCAGCAGACGTCATCAGGAACAGATCTCGACTGACACAGCTGACATTATCATTCAAAAAGGTCTGATAAGAAATTTTGGCGGCATATCGTTGGAAATGGACGATGTCGTTAAGAAATTCATGCCAGACGTGACTGTGTGCAACAGATACAGGTGGAAAATAGAGGACGTCATCATTGACAATGTGAACGATAAGTTGGCAAGACATCTTATGATCATAACACGCACCAACTTAGGACTTGACATCTTGAGCAATATTTTGTCAGTCTGTCAAAAACGGTTGGTTGTCATATTCGGGAGTAGATTTGAAGAAGATCAGTGCGAAGACTACTTCTCCGAAATCCTAAACCAGATTATATTATGCATGGAGTCTGGATATGTCTTGATGTTGAAGGATTTAGACAGCATCTATGGCAGTCTGTACGATATGCTGAATCAGTATTACACTGAAATTGGACTAAGAAAGACTTGCCGTATAGCTCTTGGACCGTACAACAATCCCGTTTGTCAGGTACACGACGATTTCCGATGCATTGTTCTGCTGGAGGAACACCAGATTGAATTTTCTGACCCGCCGTTCCTCAATCGTTTTGAAAAACAGATTTTGCAGTTCGATGATATTCTAAACGACAACTGCAAGTCAATGATTACTCAGTTGGAGGAATGGATTGAAAACTTCAGCAGAGTGCCCGACCTCCCATTCAGTAGTTATCACGCATTCATCGGATTGAACTGTAACACTCTACCATCACTCGTTTATCAGATGTCAAAAGTTTTTGACGGAAACAATGACAAAATGCTTAAAGAATGTAAGCTGTGTCTACTGTGGCTTGTGCCTCCAGATGCCATGATAAGAGCAAGGCTGTCTGCCACGCATTTACCAGAAATTAAAAAACTTCAAGACATATACTTCCAGAGACCAGTTCATTCTGGACTTTGCACATTTTTGATGCAGCTCATCGAGGTTGCTTATGACCATTGCCATATTTCATCTACTGACAATGACGAGAAAAGAGAAAATGCAGAATATGTATACGATGGTACCATTCCGCCGTCATTTGTTCCGACAGCGGCATTGCGACTTGTTGTTTATACTCACAGCAACATCCATGTCGACATTGGCGCTGCACTTCATGCTGTTGGACCACATGTGGTGAAACTAGGTGCCTTCAAATCTGAAAAACAGCTGTCAAAGAATCTTAACGAATTTTTCTCCTCTTCGAGCTGCCTACTATTGCTACAGTGCAAACCGGACGAAGATGGAGAACACATCCCGCCAGCAGTATTCTTGATTGAGGAATGCTGTAAACGTCATAAAGATACGCCTAAACACATATGCATACTGTTGCACGTCATCAGAGCTACAGATGTTCGTCAGGTGGCGTCATGGCAGTTCAGTTATTTCAGTGGTTGGAGAATGGTTACAATTGATTCCATTGAAGATCAAAGAAAACATCCGTTGGCAGTAATCCGTCACCCTGACGCAACAGACGGTGCTGCCGTCCAGCCCGTGTTACAGCAAAGTGTCGCAAAACTTCTCAGAAGCGACTTCAGACCAATTAGCGAATGCATTCGTGAGAATCTGATGTGGGCATTCGCTTGCACAAGTTCCAGCTACGGAGAGAGAACACAAGGAGAGTTCTCCGAATTACTGGGAGGAATTATGTCATGTCAGCACATGCTATGGTGCCTAGGAAAAGCTGTTTTAAGCTACATCGAGTCTTATGTGGATGCCGAAGACAATGACAGACTTGATATCTGCGATCCTAACAAATGGCAGTCCGTGGCAGCACGAAATATGTGTTTGCTCGATTCAGCTGGAACTTTCGTGAATGCACTGAAACTTTACATTACCAAATGTGTTGCAACACCGCTTGCCAACGTCATCTACCGATTGGAAAGCTTGTCAGCATGGCACAGTTATTTCAGGAAGGATTCGACTACAGCATCAAGGAGTCTCTGGGAAAAGAGGCTGTCCAATACAGACGTATTTGACATGCAAATCATTCACACACCAACTGTTGGAAGTTTCCAAATTGTTTACAAGCCGTTGGACCTGAAATGTGCATTCAGTCAATGTGTTATTGAGGAACTCGCTAAACTTGAAGAATCCTTCAGAGATGACATCGAAACGAATTTGACAGAAGAAGGAGAACTGGAAGAAACGTCATTCAATGAGTTATTTCAACAATATGATATTCTTCTCAAAGAAAAGATGTTTTCGAAGTCGAAAACACTCGGCTTTTCGGATATGTCAGAAGGTGACAGAATCGAATTGGTGATGGATATTTGTAGTTTACTCTCAAAAGGTGATACAGTAGATGAACATGAGCGAATACGCATTTTGTTGGCATTCGAAGAAGTGTATCGCACGGGTATGTCATGGTTGAAAACACAGGCTAACAGTAATTCTACATCGTCCAAAATGAGGATTACCGAGCTGTTTTACTCCCATGTAAGTACAGTTTTCGTGTTTCCGGAGTTACCAAAAGAAACAATGCACTATGGAAAAGTATTCATAAGAAGTGGATGGATTTGCAACTTGCTATCGGTTGACAACGCGCTTAGTTTAGATGACAGAATAGAGTTGTTGGTTTGTCTGGCTGAAGTGCTCAAGACCGGTGGTAGTTTTCTGCAGTCATTCAGACAGAAGGATTTATGTTACATAAGATGTCCCGCTGAGATTATCAAGCAGCACAAGCGAAGCGATCTATCTCGGCTGCAATATCAAGACAATAAACATGAATTTATCGCTGACATATGTAACCTGTTGTCGCGAGATTATCAACTGCATGAGAGCGAGAGGATAGATATATCACTGTGGTTCTGCAAATTGAAGTCTCAGCCGCTAATGTGGATGACAGAAAGCAGTGACCCTTACGATGAAGTTACTGGAACTGTTCTTTGCATATGGCGATACAATGAGTTGTATCGCGCACTTTTGCACTTACTTGCCCAATGCCGCAACATCCTGCCGTGTAGAATAGCTGAACTATTGGAGCAGACACAAATAGAAGAGGATAATCTAAATGCCGAAGAATTGCAGCCTGAAGAAAGACTGGTAGCAATACTGTGTAAATGTTTGATTCCAACTGATGAAGTTCTGGCGGAGTGCCTCGGTTTGCACGGGTGGCACAGTCGAGTATGTTCGGTGTTATCGTTCGGCAGTTTAGTCAGCAGCTATCCTATACTGCTGCATGGACTTCGGATATTCAATGACGTCGCCACCATTCTCATTCAATGCGAAGCAAAAGCTGAACAAGTAAGCGAGTGTCTTGTGCATCTTGCATCTGGATTTCATCACAGTGACGTCACTCATGTACTAGATTCGCATGAAATGTTTGCAGTAATTGCAGAACTAAATGAGAAGATGTCGAGCATGAATGTCCCAGTAAGTGCAAGGCAGGTGTTTCTTAGCATGTACATCAATCGCTGTTTTGATGTACATCCCAACACTGATATACCGACACAGTTTTTCGAAAATCACTCGGCTGCTTCCATCGATGACTATTTTTCAAACACCGAAAATATATTATACCGGTGCTTATTGGTCACTCAGGAAGCTGATGTCGTTCAGTTGTCGATGGAATACATTCGTACGGAAACTGGTTTTATTTCGATGAACACGAATCTTGCTGCAGTTGGTCGAGCATTGAATTCAGAAGTCCAGCGGGATGATAATCAACAACTTCTTGTTCTCTGCATTGATGTGTTTGAGAGGTTCATTTTCAGCAGATGCACTTGGAAGGATTTAGAGGGTATCCAGTCTGCTGATTATTTACTCTCAACTTATGTCAAAGCTTCGGAAATCTGCGATAACCCAAATAATGTGTGTTTGCGCACGGCTATTGCGGCAGCATTCGTTAAAAAATTTCTGCATTATTTGTCACTGATACTCATCTATGACAATGAATCTTCGAATTTCTCTTCACACTCGTTTCTCTATCAGCATGTCAGTTCAGTTATTCAACGTCTCACCCACGTTTCTCAGTTGGACTTTTTGGTGAAAGAAATGCGACTGAACAGAACGTTGTCATACGTGAAGAACGTTTTCAACAAGGTTCGTGATAAACTACCAAGTGTAAAGCGCTTCGAATGGCCAGATGATGATGTCACTTTGAGTTTGGGACACAGAACACTTGCAAAGTCCTCCGGGGCAAATTCGGCAATTAAACAACTGCTTCTGTCAGCAGACAAAGATGACAAAAGGATGTGCGAATATGTGAGCGAACCACAATCCCGCACCAACATGCTAAACTACATAGAAAGTGTATCTCAAATAGCATATCTGCCTAGTGCGCTCAGGTCACTGAAAGATTCAGAAAAGCGTGTGGCAACTTGGACGAAACAGCATCCTGTGACTGACACGATTACGCAAAGCCTGATTGAGAGGCTGTCCGGAGAAGTTGCATTTGGAATTGATCTGATGAAGCTAACACCAGATTGTGGTATCTTGAAGATGCAGCAGGCCGCAGTCCTAGTGCACTTTGTTTCAGTTGTTGCAACGGCACAGCAAGTTCACCATTTGCAGTTTTTCCGCACATGTGTGCTACAACCAACGGATACAGCAGTGACAGATTTTGGCGAAGTGCTGTCGTCGCAGGAAAACTGGTGGAGGACTAAACATGATACGGTAAGTTCATTTAGCATTTGTAGAAAGTGTTGGACGAGGGCTCTTGCAACTGAGCAGTTAACTACTTGTCCGATCTGTCACACAAAACGGAGACTAGTGCAGCCTGAGCCGCATGATGTTCATCCATTCTGTTGTTCCAGTAAAGGCGAGGAAATTGCACGAGACATATTAACGTTGCTGTATCATGCTTCCCGTTTAAGCAGTTTGGCTATTGGAATCTATACCGATTCAGATGGACTGTCAGAAGTCAACGATGCCCTGCAGAACATTTGGTCGCAGCTGGAGAAAACGCTAGAAATGACAACTTGCGAAACTGGATTGCTCTTGCACTATGTTATCGACAACCTAGTTCAGTTAGACACTGAACTTGAGTTTGGAAACAAAAGCGACCAGAGAAAAAGTCTTCAAACACTAGAACAGTACATTGTCGACAAAATTTGGCAACAGTCTCTAGTTTCGGATCTCAAAGAATATCTAAAATGTATTTCAGATGCTCCAATTAAGTTCAAGCAAGCTATACTGGAAATTTCATGCGATGATGAAAAACCAAGTATGATGGAACGCATATTTCAAACACAGCAACAAAGGACATTCGATGGTATTAAAATTCAGTACTACATGTCTAAAATGGAAAATCGGTATCTGCTGATTGGACTGTTCATAGAAATGACCCCGGCACTAAATTTGATGCGACGTCTTTTACCTATTCTGAAGTGGGTCTTGTTGTGCAATAAGTTTGTCAACTACACCCTCTCCAGAAATGAATGCAAAAAGATGCTGGTGGAAGACTTCGTTTACAGCAAATCTAAGAAAGACAAAGGATATTTCGAGAAGTTCCAAGAAGCATGGAAAGATGTGTGTCGTCATGAAGCTATTTTACGGCACTTTTGTAAGTCGCTACCGCAACTGTCAGTTATCAGTGAGAAAGATTCCGTACATGTGATGTTGCTTGAGAACACAGATTCGCAGACGTACAAGGTGCTCATCGCTTTGGCGACAATACAGAACGTCTTCATTGATAATCTCATGATCATTTCATCATCAGGAAAATGTCCAGTTCTTGGGTTTCTACAACAACACCGTGAAGAATCAAATACCGAATGGCCAGTTTCAGGAGCCGTAGCTTGCGTGAAGAGCGTGATGTTGCAGCATGCGACCGACAGTCAGATAATTACAAGTGAAATCGACAAGCTGTCAAAGAGCTTAACGAAATTTGCCGAGAATCACTCTGGTTACGGCACTGGCAAACAGTTGTGCTGCAACTTCGTGAAAATGGAAATGGAACTGGCAAACGAGCTTGCTCTGGGAAAGTCGTATCTCGTTATGGACAACACGTTTCCGCTGACTCTGTACGCGAATGAGCTCTTCATAGGATGCGCTTCAGTACTGCTAGAACTCAAGACCATTATACCACAAGTAAAGATGAAAGACACCGTTGTTGATAGAATTGAAGAAATATGTAGAAGCGACAAACGGTATGTTCGAGAAATGATGCGCCTTACAGAAATTATTATGTCTCTTGTGCGTAAAACAGGAGGACATGAAGAGGAGACGATTGATAGCTACATGCGTAAGTGGGGTAAATCGCTTCTTCAAGGGTGCTCTCCCGCATGGCTCCCGACAGTTGGTGAGCCTCTTAAACTGTCAAATATCGTAGCTTTGTACGAATGTCTCGAAAATATTCAAGCGGGTATTGTCATGAATTCACTGAACGACACCTTGAAAGTTAAACTGTCATCAGATTCAGCGGCTGAACTCTGGGAGTTTGCACAGTTTGTTGAAGACAGCGACATGCCACTGAAGTCCATTCAAACAGCCGTGAAACGATTTATTGTCCGATATCTGGTCAACTTCGATACCTCGGCTCAGCAGGACGTGCTTAATCAGATGCTCGCGGACAGAATTGCCGAACCGTCGCTGTGGCCGGAAACGATGTGGTGCGAAGATTCCAGAAGAACCGAACAGAACGGAGTTCGAATAAGAGACATCATCAGGCGATTTCCGGAAGCAATCAGGCTTCGTCATGCTTACAGTACTCACCAATTCCTACTTGAATTTGTAACGGTCAGTACACTTCTGACAATCTTTCATTTAAACATAGTACAGTGATATTCAGTACACTGATAGGCCTACTAGAGACAACAAACTAATCCCTATAAGCACATTAAGCAGGTGCATTTTTGTTCGCTGCTTCTGACAGAGGCCACGTCACTCAAGGGCAACGCAGACTTCGCTAGTTCGTCTCACAGACCTATACATATAAATATATATTTCAATACACCAGAATTTTCTGGCACATAACTGTTTAATAAAATAGATTTAAACAGTGCAGTAAGGTACACAACTAATGGTGGATGGGCATACAGTAGGTGCTCAGCACAAGTTTTCCCTTTCGTAAGTGAGCAGAGGCATTTGGCAACTCATTCAACAAATATGTTATCAATGCAATTATTTATTTTCTCCTCCCTCGTATGCTTAGGCCTATGTTCACGTAGTCTAGAGTGATAATCCTTTTTTGTCATACAGTCATCATTTGAATTGCGAAAAACTTTACTGAAATGATCAGCAAACTGATTAACAATGTCCTCATTATGTGTGCAGCCGTTGATATTCACAGTGTTAATTAATATTCTTTCTAAACTTACCGTTCCAAGTCTTCCAAAACTCAGGAATATTTTTATTTATAAAATGACTATACATCTCATCCGTTAGTATATTTTCCTTTTTTTATTAGATTTCAGTGTTTTCCATGCATCTCGTTGAGACGTTTCAAACATAGGCGACCATGTGTGTAGGCCTGTTTGTCGAGTTTAGGAGGGGGTGCCGGTTCAGACCCCTCTAAATACGCCCCCGACAATAATCATGCAGTTGCACCATATCCACGACCTAGTCCATTTCTACTGATCCTCCTGCAATGTCTAAAATATTCTGAGTTGCTGATGCTAGAGATGCAAATTTTCATATTTCCCCCACAATATTTCATTCAAAATTATGAAAATTTCATGAAGTTTATATATTTCACGATGCTTTTCGGTGTACTTCCGTGTGAATGGGCCTACACACAAGCTTACTTGTTTGGTTTTGCTAACTTGCTGCATTTGTAGGCCCTACTTGATTAAAGTTTTTTTCAAGTTAAAGTAAATAAAGCATTATCAGTCAGTTATAAATTCACTCACAATGTTAGTTGTTAATTTCGCTGAAAATTTAAATAAGGCTTTAAAATTTTTCAAAAATTTCATGTAGGTTAGTTTACGAAAATATCGAAGTTTAAAACGTCATCGTTCATCTCTGTGTTCGACATGCCTGTTTGTAGGAGAAGAGAGTAAAATGGATGCCGATCGAGAAACCGTCCGTGCCTATTGTACACCACAAGCGGTACGACAGACAGCGCCATCGCGGAGGCTTCTTTGGCAAAACCTAGCAACCACGACGTGCACTGCGTAACGGGACAGTCTATAAGCCAGTTGTCTAATGTATTCATGAGCATTTTTGCCACATCCCTAGGATATGTACTTTATTTTTAATCTCGTCTATGTTGTCAGATAAGTCTGATTCAATAAACGAACGCACACATAGGGCCTAGACAAGCTAAAAATAAATTACATATTCCAGGGGTGTGGCAAAATGCCCATGCATACATTAGGCAACTGGCTAATTCCGGCGACGTTTTTCGCGCTCAAAAAACTTTCTCGCACTGTATATTTGCTTTTCGACTAACACAGTCACTATTATTTTCCTTTCATAAACACTACTACATGTATACAGATTAAGCCTTTCTCAAGTTAGCTGTTAATTCACGTTAAGATTACTGACGATGACAGATTGATAATATCTGCCGTAAATAACTGTCATCTGGCCAAGGACCATTGGCTTTTCGCGCTCAACAAACTCTGTAGCACTGTTTGCTTTTCGTCCAACACTATCATTTTCGTTACATCTAACACTACTACATGTATACAGATTAAGCCTTTCTCAAGTTAGCTGTTAATTCACGTTAAGATTACTGACGATGACACATTGATAATATCTGCTGTAAATAACCGTCATCTGGCCAAGGACCATTGGCTTTTCGCGCTCAACAAACTCTGTAGCACTGTTTGCTTTTCGTCCAACACTATCATTTTCGTTACATCTAACACTACTTACATGTATACAGATTGAGACTTTCTCAAGTTAGCTGTTTATTCAAGTTAAGATGTTTGCGATTACTGACGATGACAGATTGATAATATCTGCTGTAAATAACTGTCAGCTGGCCAAGGGCCATATTGGCACAGATTTAGCCTACAAGTGACGGTGAAACTAAATTGTCTGTAAAGTTGTTAATACATTATTTCGAACAAACATCTCTTTCTTCAGCACAGCTGAAGAGTGCAACCAAGGCTGATCCGCAGTGGAAATTGCACTAATTAGGCAACTGCTTTTTAACTCTGCCAAGGTGGTTATGCTGTACCTGGCGTTTGTCTGATTGTCTGTCAACACCTGCACATGAAAAGTAAACTACTGCTTGGATCTTCAAGGACATTTTTTCCTTGGACAGGGAAGTTCCCATTCGATTTTTGTAAGTTATCCGCATATGGATCACGATCTAGTAACTTGGCTTACTGGGAACTGGGTATATAACTGGAAAAATGACAGGATCTTATTGGAATTCCAATTCTGGTTTCGATTTGCCATATCAACAGCGGCATGCTATTTGCATCGATCAACCAAATTTCATTCAAATCCAAACACGCACGGCGTACTTATGATGTCATGTCGATTTTCAAGATGGAGGCCATAGAATAGCTAATCCACTTCCGGCTTCGGTTTTAGTAACGCTATTCGTTTAAAGAAGGCCCAATCCATTTGCGTGCCACATTTCAATATCTCAGTCCACGGCCGAGATATTACTACTTCCGGTTTCTGAAAACACGCACACCATATGTGAACTCTACTTCCGGTTTCGATTATGACCTGTTTATCGTCATCAACATGTCACTTTGCAATGGCCTATCGAATTTCATTCAAACAGAACCATCCCCAACGGAGTTATAAACGTCATGTCAGTTTTGCAAGATGGCGGCCATATACAGTCGCAAATCTACTTTTGTTTCGGGTTTAGTGACATCACTCGTTTAACAAGGTCAAAATCTAGTTGCACATCAAATGTTGATGATATATCTATCATATCTTAATCCACGGACGAGATATTACGGCTTCTGGTTTCTTAATAAAGACGGCCACCACACTGAATTGTACTTCCGGTTGTGATTTTAACCTATCTGTCGTCACCAGCATATCATTTTGCAATGGGACACCAAATTTAAATCAAATCAAGCCAAACCATCCCCGTAGCAGCGTTATGGCGTCATATCAACTTTTCAAGATGGCGGCCATATCCAGTCGCAAATATACTTCTGTTTCGGGTAGTGACGGCACTCGTTTAACATGGTGGAAACTGTGACTCAAAATTTCGATGAGATATCTAAAATGCTCAATCCACGGCCGAGATACTACGACTTCCGGTTTCTGAAAACAAACGGCCGCCATATTCGAATTCTATTTCCGGTTTCGATTTTGAACTATTTACTGTCATCGTCACGACAACCGGCATGGGCATACACCAACTCAAACCACCCCGGCGGAGTTATGATGTCACACCGATTTTACAAGATGGCGGTCATACAGTCGCAAATCTATTTGTGGCTTCAGGATTAGTGACATTTATTTAATGACGTAATCTATTAGCGTAAAAAATTTCAACGAGTTATTGCAATCCACGGATCACACAGTACTTCTTCCGGTTTCTGAAACACAGCCAATATATTGGAATTCTTCTTCCGGTTTCCATTTTGACCTATTTATCATCGATGACATGACACTTTGCATCGGCCTACCAAATTTCGTCTAAACTGAATCACCCCGGAAGCGTAATGACGTCATCATTTTTTTCAAGATGGCGGCCGGCAGCCATGTTATATTTGATCTGGATAATGACAGACCACGCACGAAGTGTAGTTTTTGGTGTCAGCTTGGTCCACAAATTTCGACTTGATCGGGTGTATAATTTCGGGGATACTGAGATTTTTGTTTCGGGCGTTTTGTGTTGTTACTGCCTATTCACGCCAACTGTTGGGGGTTATGAGGGCAAATTTCTCCTAAATGACGTCATAGGCTACATCGTCTTAAGCCCGAAAAAGCACCCCCCTTGCAAAGAATCAATGCAAGGAGCCAGAAAACGTTAAAATCGGTCCTGCGGTTCCACCTGGGCACAGGAGCGAGAAACAGGTATGAACTGGACAGGACAGGGCATGGGCGCCTACAGGATTTTTTTCTAGGGGTAAGCAAATTAGGGGTCTGGGAACGAAAGTCCTCCAGCGGAGTCCAGGGATGGAGCCCAAGTGGGGTTCTGGGGACAGAGCTCCCAGACAGGTTGTGAAAATAATGCATAAATAATTCGTCTACTGAGCGTTTTGCTATAACTACTAATGCACAAAAACACTTTACAACATTTACAGAGGGGGAGTCTCTTGCCAATGCCTGCGGGCGCCCATGGGACAGCGCAGTCTAAAACGTCACAAAACGGTTATACTTTACCAATTGCAGAGAGGACCACACTTAACCGATTGAAACAAAAATCTGCATGGCGGTTAAGCTCCCACGATTAATCACGTGTGCAAAGTTTCAAAATGAAATTTTCAGCGGTTACGATTTAACAGAGAGGAGGTCGAAATTTCCATTTTCCTATTGATGTTTGCATGGACATTACAGCAGCACAACGCTAATGCACTGCCAATGACCCAAGTTGGCATTTAGTGAAACGTGTAAAAAATAATAAAAAAAATAATAAACGGCACAAAATATATTCATGAATTTGCTGGGCCCAATCTGATAAAATTTATAAACTGTCTGGCTTGGCTGCTGATCACTTACTGGAAGCCTCCAGACTCCGTCTACTCAGGCCGTGAGAAATAGCCTTAGCAAACTAGCAGACACATCAAGGGAAGGCACGGCTGCGTCCACAACGTCATGAATATGTATACGTGCCAAGGCAGAGCCCCATTATCTGTCTCAGAAAAAAATACAGTGCTGTTGGTAAGCATGTTCATGCCAATGCTTTGTCTGAATGATGCACAATAAGAACAAAAGCACTCGGAGAGGACAGAACCCGGAGTCCTTATCAGACTCTGGAGTCTGGAACCAGGTAACTTCCAAAATGTAACGGGGACTTCCTTGTCTGTAGATACATCTCTGATATAATTTTCATGAACATCTGATCACTTTTTTTCTAGAGATATAAACCAAACTGTGTAAAAAAATCCCCATCTCACAATCTCACAATGTTAAATAATCCTTCAAAAGAACTAGATCGGGATCTGGATATGGTTGACTTCAAAAATTAAATCAGTTCTTCTCTGTCCACAGATACATCTCTGATAAAATTTTCATAAAAACTCCGATCAGTAGTTTTACGCGAGGTTGCTATCAAACAAACAGACAAACAAACACGGAGTAAAACATAACCTTTTTGGCAGAGGTAATAATTTTGTGCAACGTTACTCAAAGTTTTGGTCAGTTTCCCCAAAAGCCCTATTTTCTGCGTATGCACACGTGCACTGATTAGTGAACGCCATGACGTTAGAACAATGCAACAAGAATCGACATGAGAATCTTCAGTCATACATCGACACACGGCGTGACGAAATCATCGAAGCAAAAGAAACGGCGCACAAGACAACATCAGACACGTATAAAACCGGCGTCTGTCCAAAACCAGCTACAGAAAACATCAAGCGGAAGATAACATGGGCGGCTCTAGCATGGAGACGGGGGGCAGCCATCCCTAGTCCCACCCCCCAGCTGCCCCGATAATTGCAGTGTCCCCACAGGCGTAGCCAGGATTTTCATTGTGGGGTGCACTTTATTGTTGTTTCAAATAGTAGCGACCCTTTTCAGTTATCACCCTTAATATGCAAACTATCCCCTTAAATTAACCACTCACACCCTCTCCCGCCCAATAAAAAATTGAGTGCTAGCCCTCGGGGGTTGTACTTACAGCTTACTATCTAAATTAAGCCCCCAAAATTTGGGGTTCTTGCCCTGGGGCGGTGTAATTACAATTTACCCCTAAATTAAGCCACAAAATTTTGAGTTTTCGCCCTGGAGGTGCACCCCTGGCTATACCTATGAGGTCCATCAGTCTGCCAAAATGCATCAGAATATTTCGTGGTAAATTTCAAACAGTTTCTGGACCCCTCTGCACGCCCCCCGTTGCCCCATTACGAAGAACCGCACATGAGAAATACAAAGAACAACCGCAGTGATAGCAACACATACAGTCACATAGTTATACAACCGACAGGCTAACTAAGATGACAAGAAAAAACGCCTGAGGCATAGTTCGCTGTTAAATAGCGCTAGCGTTGCGTCGCGTCGGAGATAACATTCAACAACAAAGCTAACGATTTCTGCAACAGTTCAACAAGTCTCAGACGTACGTCATCGCCTTAACAATATATCAGGAGAAGAACAACTGCCGACAACTTAATTACGGAGACTTCCAAATATACATAACTGAAATATTTCAGCCAGTGCTCAAAGTTCAAAGTATATACACTCATAAAAGCATGTACTCAGAAACAGCGTGAATGCATGGGCCTATCTAACCTGATGTAATATGAACTTTTGGAGTGGTCTAAATAGGAAATACTATACGAAGGTCAACCAGAGAGAGTCAAAATACAAAGGAAGACATTAATGATCAAATTACAATGTTAAGAAATGAACAATGGAAGGGACAGGTTTTCAGTAGCCAGTGGAAGGATGA
>Ga0049105_1000118_pt1 | contig 18689 bp, 7 predicted proteins | sample WorMetvaBAHAMAS1_FD_61260 | JGI IMG/M metagenome (GOLD analysis project Ga0049105, IMG submission 61260) | Worm MetaG Olavius vacuus BAHAMAS.1 | ecosystem: Host-associated > Annelida > Digestive system > Unclassified | place: Germany: Marburg | collected 2013-04-09
TTTCCAGCACTGTGATATCCCATGCAGAGTCAGCTGAAGACATAGAAGACCACTGTGAGAGTAATGATAGGTAAGTGAGATGTGCTAGCAGTAAGTTTGTTTATGTTTGTTTATTTACTGCAGCTGATAATACTGTTCAAACAAATTTTTAATTAAAGAGTTTACTGAGAGTAATAAGTTTTGCTAAATTCGGTTTTCAGGTACATAAAAATGTATGCATTTTTATGTATGTATGCATTTTTATGTATGTAGAATAATGTCATTTGGTTTCTTTGTTTGCAGTTGTACAGTTGTAGTGTACTTATTTTTGAGTGAGATATATGTATTTTATGCTTTTGCTTACTTTGTTATTAATGGTTTTATGCTTTATATAGTTTTCTCACTAATTGGTAGTACTAATTCAGTCCCAGTGTGCTGTTCCCCATCGCTGCTCGTGATGTTTTTTGCCATATGACTGCGAATGCATACGCACCGTATTGTGGTTGCCTTTCTGTCTGTCTGTCTGTCTGTCTTTCAAATGTGAGCCTTATGACAAAAAAGAAATAATCTACTGCCAAAATTGTTATACCATAAAAAGTCCATTCATTTAATTTTCTCACCGGAAGACTTGTTTTCTTTATGTGAATGCATGAATGTAACCCCTTGTACCTGAAATTTGGGCCAAACTGACCCTGTTCCTTCGAAAAATGCTAACTTTCAACCGATTTTTACTTGTAGCGCCTCAACCGTAACATCTAGCGAAAAAGTTCAGTTATTTCTAATAGAAACGCCACTAAATGCTTTCCAATGAGCCTAAGATGAACAGCATATGATGCCCCTCAAAAACCGCAAAATGGCCTTATCTGTCTAAAGGTGCACTTGTCTCGAAGTATCTCGTAAGTCTGCTACAGTTACATTGTCTGAAAACTGGCAGCAACAGAGTTGTAAGGTATTCATTGGCAAAATTGTTGCAAAAATGGTTGGTGGTGGACGTCCATATCTATGTGAAAATTTGGCGTAAATTGACCCACCTCCTTCAAAATGCCGATTTCGAATTAGTATTTGATCGTAGCGCCTCAGCCATAACACCTAGTGAAAAACTTCAATCAACATGAATCGCAAGTTTACTATGAGCTTTTCAGTGAGCCTAAGATGAACAGCGTATGTTGTCTCTAAACCTCCACAGGGGGGGCTAAAAAAATGCAAAGTGACCTTTTTCGTCCAAAATTTGAAAATAATCTGTGATAACTTCGAAATGGTACGAGATAGGATGTCAGTTAATATTAATCACTAACAGTAAGTCACATGCAGGCTTTCGATTAGTACCAACATCTGTGCCCTTGAATGAAATTGAATCGCAGAATAGCTCTTATTTTGCATTATTTCGCCAAATTTGATAGCTTTGGAAGCTGATTACGTCATGGTGGTTGAAGATAGACCCAGAGTGTTTGCAGAATATCCTCTTCCACTTTTGGCCAAAACTGACCCATGCAGCAGTCGCACGGTTTCTCTGCAACAGCTGAGCTAAGCTACTTGTTTATGAGAGCAGTTACTGTTAACAAAAAATGTGACATTCCATAAAATCTGTGACTTTCTGTAAATTTGTGCAGCATCTGGACATTTGATATGTCTCATATACAGATTCAAAGTCTTTTACTCATGAGGATTCTGAAAACTGTAGATGTTTTTACTCCTTGCAACATATTTTCTGTGCTCTTTGCATGTTTGTATTTGTAATGTTTGTTCTGTTGCAAATTGACAGTGGTGACAATTGACATTAATATGGTTTGAGTTCTCCATTAAATTTATACATTTTAAAAAGTGCAAATACATATGATATTCACAGATATTTGCATTTTTTTCTATTAAATGTGTTGCTACTGGTAAATTGGGATTGGTCATATTATGAACATTGTTTTATGCAGGTGTACAGCAGAGATGCAGAAACCATTAGGTTTGTATCCATTACCACGTTCTGATGGATTGACGACAGAGGAGGCGCTTCAGCTGCTTCGCTCACCTTCAGATGATATTGTCATTGTTCCGTGCATTCCGAAAGGCACCAAAAATAATGTATTCTGCTTGATAGATAACAGTGAAAATCAGAAACGACAAACTCTTGGCCAGAACCGTACCTATGATGATGACTGCGGAGCGTGGCAGTCATCAAAGTCCAAATCCGCCATTTCTCCTTATGTCACTGATGGTCAGAATGGTCTGAAACGTGTTTTCTGGATCGCATCTTGGCAAGCATACTGTAATGAAGCGAAAGTTGATGGGAAACGAGTATACAATCCACTAAATCCTCAGCCGTTACCGGATACTGTGATCAAGATTAGACGTTACTATGTAACACTGGCTGCAAATGATGATTACAAGCGACGAATAACCACATTAGTTGATGCGAATGTGACAGCTGAGCACAACGTTGCCATTGTTGAGTACTTTGGCGAAAATGCAATGGGCACTGTGCGTGGTCAAAACAAAGATGTGAAGTGTGAAAATCAGAGGAAGTGTTCTTTTTCCAGCACTGTGATATCCCATGCAGAGTCAGCTGAAGACATAGAAGACCACTGTGAGAGTAATGATAGGTAAGTGAGATGTGCTAGCAGTAAGTTCGTTTATGTTTGTTTATTTACTGCTGCTGATAATACTGTTCAAACAAATTTTTAATTAAAGAGTTTCCTGAGAGTGAGAATTTTTTTTGCTAAATTCGGTTTTCAAGTACATTAAAATGTATGCATTTTTTTATGTATGTAGAATAATGTCATTTGGTTTCTTTGTTTGCAGTTGTGCAGCAGAAATGCAGACACCATCGGGTTTGTATGCACTGCCACGTCCTGATGGACTAACAACTGAGGAGGCATTTCAGCTGCTGCGTTCACCGACAAATGAAGTGGCTGTTCATCCACAGATACCAAAAGGCAATAAGAGGAATGTGTACTGCTTAATCGACAACAGTGAAAACCAGAAACGGCGAACGATTGGCCATCGCAGTGTTTTTGATGATGATTGTGGTCCATGGCAGTCATCAAAATGCAGTTGTGTAACTTCTCCATACATTGTTGATGGTCAGAATGGTCTGAAACGCATTTTCTGGATTGGTTCTCAGCAGGCATACTGCAGTGAACTGAAAGTTGATCGAAAACGAGTATACTGCCCATTGGATCCTCAGCCGTCACCGGACACAGTTATCAAGCTTAAACGTTACTATACGACACTGGCTGTAAATGATGACTACAAGCGACGGATAACAACGTTAGTCGAACCAAATCTAATAGCTGACCACACTGTTGCCATTGTTGAGTACTTCGATCATAATGTAGTTGATGCTGTATATGATCACGGCAGAGATGAGACATGTGGAAGTCCGAGTACAATGACGTCTAATGGAGAATCAATGGAAGAGGCTGGAGACAGTTTTGAAAATAATGGCAGGTGTGTTGGGCATGTCACACACTATATGTTTCTTCTTTATACATATATTAGGACTTAACATATACGGAACATGCTGCAGTTGTGCTGTATAGTGCAACTAGTAATAGTGATGAAAATATTGCGCAATGCCTGTGTCTGTAATTAAGGTCTCAGTAGGTTGCTTCTACACATGGAAACATATCTTAAGAATACTTGATCTCCAGTTATACAATACTGGTGGCTTTATGTTAATTAGGGTTCATAATGTCGACCTAGCGATATCGTGTCGCCTGGAGATATCGTACACGAACGCACGTCTCGCACGTGCATTTCTAGCCAGTACAGACCGAACACACATACCGGCAATAATAATCTTGGAGATGGTGATTCAAAAAGCCCAGATATATGGCCAGTCGTCGACAGGGCACTGCCGCACCTTCCAACACACATTGTTTGATCTGTATTTGCCCACTCAACATCCTCCCTATTCAAGACAACGACAGCAGTTGTTGGGGGAGAGAGCTTCTTGGATGGCCGACACTGCAATGCCCTTCCCACTCCTACGCCATGTCTGGTCAACAGACGTCGGATATCGGCGTGTCAGCTGCTGTCTGAACTGTCAGGGATGAAATGGCAACCGATCTGCCTAATCTGTGGCATCTGGTTTATGATGTTGCAGTGGCTGCAATCAGACTATCAATTTGACCATAGCCTTCCGTGTGTGTGAGGCAGTCATAACATGCTGCTGTATGGAGGTGCCACTGTGTGAGAAGCATACTAGTTCTCGATCGTTGAGCACTGAGCAGTCAGAGTAACTCTCTCTTGTCACTGCTGCTGTACAGTGCTATACAAAGATAGCACAACGAGCGTGAGAATAATGAAATTAACTGACTTGTCAACACTAGCCGCCACCGCTGTCTTGCCACCAACGTCGTTGGTGGAACCAGTGGTTCCTAGACTATGCACCACCATTGACGGCAGTGGCACGATGTCGCCAGTGGAGGCAAAGATCATTGTTGGTGGTCCACATATACATCGTGGATGCTGAGGCAACATGGGCAGCATTAACACTGATGCGTGTTTCCACACCTGTGTGTCCCGGGGCAGCAGTCGGATGGTCAGCAGCTGGCCGGTTCTTGGAAGGGTCATTAGGATGACTGATACTAGCGGTCACACACGGCAGCCAGTAAAATTGTACGATATCGCGATATGAAGCACCACGATATATCGAACAGCTCGCTGGGCTACCATATGAACCCTAATGTTAATGCTGTATGGTTGCAATACATGCCGAGACAAATGCTTTTGAACCCGTAACAAGTATATTTTTTTACTCCATGGTTGTTTAATATATGAACAAATATATAGTTTATGAAAAACATATTTTTATGGGAAACAAAATAGTGAATAGTATGATAGGTAAAATAGTGATGGTGACATTGCCATGCTCTAGTATTTCAACTTGAAGTAATGCTGTGTTTCCTTAATGTAGTCACAGTCTAGTTATTTCAGTTAAGTTGTAGCTATAACTTTTAAGTCACTGCAAGTTCAAGGTAAGTGTTTATCGTAAGCTTTAGAGGATTTGTCGGAAAAATCTGGAACTTGGACTGCACTTAATCTGACTGTAGTGTCCAGGTTTTGGTGCTCAGAAACAGGAGATGGGAGACTTGGAACTTGACAGTCAAATTTTGCTTATTCTGTGCAGAAATTCAAAAAAGACTGTTGCAAGTGACTTTAGCCAAGAGCATGTAATAACTAATTAATGGCTGATAGAAGTGCTGGCAGCAAACATCAAACGTAACTATGGCCTGCCCATTGGCATCAAAAGGTGACCAGTAACAGTTGAATGAGAGTGAAAAAATAATGTACACTGACGATAAAATGCATTAAAATCCAAGTATTTTACATTGCAGCCAACATAGATATGGAGCAGTTCAATTATACTTTGCACTTCCGACATACATACATGCATATTATTTTTTACAGTTCTTTGCTGCGACACTTTGTGATTAAACACATTTGTGAATGTGGACAACATTATGTTGAATTGTCTTTGCAGTTTGTTCTGTATTTGTACAGTTGTACAGTGGAGCTGCAAGCACCATTTGGTCTTTATCCGTTACCAGGCCCTGATGGACTGGCAACTGAGGAAGCGATTCAGCTACTACATGCACCGACACAAGATGTGATTGTTCTTCCACGAATACCAAAAGGCACTAAAGACAATGTCTACTGTTTAGTTGACATCAGTAAAAGCCTGAAATGCCGACATTTCGGCTACAGCAGAATATTTGATGATGACTGTGGTCCATGGCAGTCATCAAAAAGCAGTTGTGTCACTTCTCCATACGTTGTTGATGGTCAGAATGGTCTGAAACGTATTTTCTGGATCGCATCTCAGCAAGCATACTGTAGTGAAGTCAAAGTGGATGGGAAACGAGTATACACTCCACTGGATCCTCAGCCATCACCAGACACTGTGATCAAACTTAAACGTTATTATGTAAAACTGGCTGCAAATGATGAATACAGGCGACGAATAACGACATTAATCGAGTCAAATGTGACGGCTGAACACAGTGTTGCCATTGTTGAGTACTTTGGTGAGCGCGTACTTGATGTATCATACAGTGGTTGCGAAAAAGATGATGGTGATACTCAGACAGTAGTTTGTGACAAGAAAGTGAATGATTCAAATAGTCAGGAAAATGCCACCAAAGAACACAAGTGTGAAAGTCCTGCAGAATTTCAGTCTGATATGCCAGTGTTATTGGACAGTGGTTTAATGTCTCACACTGAGTTGCCACACAAACAAGAATCTTTGTGCCTTCTAGACATTGATGATCATTGCAGTGAGGTGAAAAGATTTTTTTTGCTGTCTGCCTGTGGGAATTTACTAACATTGTAAAATACACTGTGTCCAAATTAACGGAAAGCCAGAATATTTTTTGTTACATTTTCTATTACAATTTGTCCCATTCTGATGACAATTGGTGTATAGTGTCATGAATAAGTTTGCCATAAAGTACTGTAAACATTTTCCCATCTCACCTGAGTAGCGTCTACACTACTTTTTGAAACTTGAAATTTGTGTTTCACGTAAATATCAATAGAATGCTGTCAACGTAAATTCGAATTGGAGTAAAGGCCTAATTATATGAAAAATTTTGGTCACTGCGAAAAGGAGATCCCTAAGCCTGCAGTTTAGTGCAAAAAAAGGGATATTGTATTTAAGTAGCCGGTCAAGTGTTCTCTTCTTTGGTATGGATGCACACTGCTGATTGATGGCCTCGTGACAATGCTCTGCATTAGCTTTAACGTGCAAAAATAATATTTACAAACTTTGTCGTGTCATGTTATAGCTACGTCTCTTACCAACCATTTTCTTAACTAAATACTAGAAGCTTATCAGCAGATAAGATAGTGTACTTGAACTTTTTTAACAACATTGTACACGTACTACAAACAAAATACAATTGACTCCTGAATAAATTCGGCCACAGGTTGATGCTCTTCATCGCAGCCGGAAGCCAAGCATCGAAACAAACAGCAACAGTAAAGCAAAACTAAAACGATAAATTAAAAGTAAATAATGCGGAAATCTTTGCGTTTAGTTACGCATGCAAACTTCACCACTTTTTGTGTTATACAAGCCAATTTTTGATCAATAAGTTCATCGCGCACGGAAGCAGTTCTGTGTTGGAACGCAGGTTTACCAAATTCGGTGAAATAACACAAAGTAAGGGCCATTACGCTGTTCAAGGTCTATCAACGTCACCGATTTTGGTACCAATCGAAAGCTCGTATACGTTTTCCTATTAGTGATTAATACTAACTTACCTCCTACCAGGCACCGTTTCCAAGTTATGCCTGATTATTTGTCAAATTTTCGTTAGCAAGAGGGGAGTGCCTCACTGTAACGCTCTTGCTAGTGGTGATTCCCTGCCATTATTGCCATAAATGATATATCACTAAATTGTTTGGCCTACATTTCTGCTGCAGAAAGTATCGGTGTATCTTCAATCAACCACTTTTACGTAATCCGCCCTCAAAGCTACCGAATTCTGTCAAAATACGTACAGGTTAGAGCTATTGTGCCGTTCGAGGTCAGTCAAGGTCACCAAGTTTTGTACCATACCAATCGAAAGCCCATATGCGACATCCTATTAGTATTAGTATTATTGCACCATTTCCAAGATACAGCCTTCGAAAGGTCTAAAATCGCTATATTTGGCTACCCCTATTGTGTTTAACCCCCTCCCCCTGTTGGAGGGGTTCCTCTTGGATGATCTCCATAAAATATTGTCTGGTTGTTAACAGATGGATAAGGTACCAAAGGCATACACATATTGCCAAAAATTTTAATTGCCTGAGTAGAGTGCACGAACATTACGGGCGACGACATACAGGTTGATTTTATAGAGACACTCTTCAGGTAAGGTGGAAAACATAATATTGTGGCAAATTTATTTAGGACACTATAAAATGTTATAAGAATTGACTGAATTTTTTAGACGATTGCACAAAAAAACAGTTTGGCTTACTTTTTATTGTGACACAGTATGCTTATTAACACAATGTGACATTTTTATCATTATGATGTGTTTATATGTTGCACTATGTGTTGTCATATGTTTAAAGTTACCCATTTATTTCTCACTTACAGTTTTGTGCTGAAAATGAAATGACAAAACTTAACAGTGTTGAACTGTCGGTGTATTTATTCTCTTTTGTATACGGTATTTAGCATGTACTGGTAACTTCAGCTGTTACATGGCCTTTATTTAATAAATATTTGGCTCACTGTGATGCTGAAGGCAGAGCATTGCAGCTGATGCATATGTTGTGTTTGATGGACCACTTTCTCCATAACACACAATTGCACTGTGTCTTGTCATTATATGCTCATACAATATTACTCTTAACCTCGTCTCCAATTGACAACATCTTTTAAGTGATGATTGTCATGAGGATTAGAGGGAAGATTATCAGAACTTCCTTTACAGTTCAGTGAGAAAAATAGCAACATTTCTATTAAGTAGCCATTCAAAGTGCTCTTTCTTTGGTATGAATGCTCGCCTTCAGCGTTGGCTGCCACTGATCAGTGGCCTTGTCGTTGATGCTCTGCTTTGGCTCTAAAATGCAGAAATAATGTTCACAAAATTTGTTTGCTGTAGCGATAACATGTAGGCCTAACACAATTCAGTTGTTAGTTATTAGTACGTTCTTAGCACACGTTGGTGGGCTAGTGATAGTGTATGCAGTTTATTGCATTTTTTTATTTGTTATCTATGACTAAAATATATCTATTGACTGTATGTAAAAATCTACTTGGTATAAGCCTGCAATGCACACTGTGGTTGAATGGTCAACAGTTTTAAAACCCAGGTGTACAAGATGCAAGATATTTATTGTAATGCAACCTTCTATGGTTGAAATGATACAAGATAATTTTCTAGATAAATTATGTTAGGATTAATAATGCACATGCTGTGAATAATTTCTCAGACATTTGACAGTGTACTGTATAATCCGTGATCACTGGAGGCATTTAAAAACATTGGCACTGAAATGTTACTGTGCCACTTGCATCTCTGCACACAAGTCTGCATCACTTTAAACACACACATGCATCGTATGATTGCAGAAATTCTAGTAGTAATCAAAGTGATCATTGAGTATCTAATAAAGAGACTTCCTAGCTGCATGGGAAAAGTGCATTGGTTGGAATCCACTGTACATCAGCACTGGAGCAACTCTAAGCCCATCTGATGTTGCTGCCTCCTGTGGGAATGTGAACTTTGTACTTCCAGTTTTGTCATATTTCCATACTACAGATGTAACACTTAGTAATTTGACAGATTGAGTAGTTTGACTAGTCTAAAACTTTTATACTACTGGAACTGTGACTGTGGAATGGTAGCCATTATGCAGACCTTAATAAAATCTGTGTGGCACCAAACAATACCGGCATTCTTGTCCATGTAATTTTTGATGTTTGTCATTTAAAATATGAACAGAAATGAGACATTTTCGCTTGTCGCTGGAATTGGAAGTTAAGAAGTTTAGTCTAAGTGAATGTATTCTGCTGTATTCAGCGACATCAAGCAATTGCCATTGTTTGTATTGAAATAAAAGTATATTGGTTATAATTGACTTTACTGAAGTACCGGTAACATCTTCAAAATTAGATGTCTAATATCAGAAAATTCCCACAATTCTACAAAGAGCTAGGAGTCATGGCAAGTCATAAATGAAGTTTGTCACTGTGATACTTTACAATACTGTTCTTGTGTACTGTATTAGCAAATCATTCAATGATAATGGCAGTTTTTTTGTTGCTAAGAAGTTGCTGTGTTGTATGCCATTTTTGAAATGACTGATGGACAAGTGTGTTTTCTTTTTGTTTGTAGCATACTGCTGGTGTTATGGAATCGGAAGTTTCAGTAAGGCGACGATACTTTGCATATAGTGTAAACCAGAGTTTACTAGAATTGGCAGATAAGCTGAGGCAGGCTGAAGTTCGGGTGAATGGTCGAACACTACAAACAGTAGTACCACCTCGTAATATTTCGGCCGGTATTTCATCCACTGTTGATAATGGTCGGTTTCAGTTTATTGCTAGAAGAAACCATGAATTGGAGAATGTCACACCATTAGAGTACATTAACGGCAGTGATGCAGTTGTTACCACAAACAGTGTAGCAGAAATGGTGACTACAAACAGCTGTCATGAGATTGATGTACCGGAGCCAGTTCATACACATTTAAAGAAATTATCTATGCCAAACAGGTCCGGTCCTTCATTGTGGCCATTTCTGTCATCGATTAAGGCTTCGCTTGATGCTGAACATGTGAAATTTCTGGAGAAGAATCAGAAGTTCTACAGAAATTATGACAAGTCTAGAGTTGCTGAAGACTACATAGAACCTCTTTCAGAGATTGATGTGAAGATAGTAATTGACAACGCCATAGACGCTGTGTTGCAGACACGTGACTCTCGTGTTTCACAACAGTCGCGTTCTAGCAGAAATGAGTCGTGTGTGCCTGCAGCCGTTTCAACAGCACCAGTGTCGGTGAACACTGTTCAGGACATATCATCGACGTTTGAAACTGTCAACATTGCACCGATGATACCCACAGCGATTATACCCACAACGATTATACCCACGACCATGGTACCCACGCCGATGATACCCGCACAACCGGCTGTTGTTTCAAAACGTTATGCAGCTGCAGTGGCGAACCCCCGACGATTCAGATGCGGACTGTGTCCGTATTCGACAAACAACCGTTCGCATGTTCGTCGGCATCACATCAGCGTTCACTCTGATGCTCGGCCGTATCGTTGCTATGTGTGCAGCAAAGAATTTGCACGCTGTGAGAATGCAAAGGTGCATATGATCAGTCGACATCCTGATGTTCCATACAGTGTTGATCGGTTGCGTAACAACATGTTCTTCAACAAGTCTCCTAGTAGTGCATCACCAATACTCACAGACGTGGACCCGATGCCATCAACCAGTATCCAGTCTTCTAGTGTGTCTGAAGCTGCATTCCAGTTGCAGCAGGATGTTGGCGGTAGTGCAATGTCTGCACAGTGGCCCAGTGATGCCATAAATGCGGAATTAAACAGACCTCAGCTTGAACATCATCAAGCCATTCCTCCATGGATAACATTTCCCAAAATTGAACCTAATTTGAATCCTAGCCTACCAATGTTTAGTCATGGAAATACCGTGAGTCAATCATTGGAAGGCATTCCTCGTAGTATGTTTCAGGCAGACGCGAATGCAGTGGTGAAAGTTCAGTCATTGTTGGGATCAGGTACTATTAAACAAGAACCTGCTGACACAAAAGACGCTGGTTATCCACTATCTGATCGCCATGTGTGCTTCTACTGTCAGTTTGTCTGTCAGAATGCTACTGACCTTACTAACCACATTGCCACCAGTCACAGTTCTCTCAATCCTGCTGCTCTACATGCAGCACCTAGCTCCAATCCTGGATATGTTGTGCTACAGACGGCTGCCCCAATATTTCTTCTTCCTTACGGTTCAGAGTCTGTGCTGCCTAACAGGAGCCAAGTTGGGCTCGGCTATCACCCAATTTTGCCCAAACTTCCTGACCCAATTTTGCCCAAACTTCCTGCATTTTCAGATGAAAGCAGGAATGAAGCATCAGCCGGACAGCATTCGTCATCTGTTACAGCAGGCATCACATACAGATCTCCACAAAGTGTTGCAAGTGCAAAAGCAGCTTCTGTTGGTAGTTTGTCTGCATCCAGGATCTCAGATAAAGCTCAGGAGTCACAGTCTCCATCACCAACACCTGCAAGTTCAGAAGGTAAGCGTGAACGCAAGCGACAGTTCAAGAGGTTCTACTGCAGTCGCTGCCCAGACCGTGCTCCATTTCGCTATGAGAAGAGTTTCGAGAAACATCTGAATCAGCATCGCTTTGAGGACCGTTCTCGAAAAGCACAGAAGATAGCAAGTAAAGTTGCTTGACAGCAGTGTCTGATAGCAGACGTTTGCTTCATAACATGGTGTGTGAAATACCTACTGAAAGCAAAGTGTGTATGACGTGCACACATGTAATGTTGTAATTGTCACGGGTCAGTATAGTCAAAGGAACCTTTACTGTACAGTATGATAGAAAGATTCTTGTCACATGTTGTAATGTGAATGTTTATTCTATTATTAATTATTGTTATCGTCATCATTTTTATTACTATTATCAATGTTTGATTATGTCTACCGGGTAGCTGCGGGAAGTGTGGATTGGTTTTGTTTGTGATGAAACTGATGAAACAGAGGAATGGACTGCAGATAGGCCATTTTTGCTAGAAAAGGTTTATGAGTCACTGTCTGCGTCAACAACACCTGTCAGTCAAATAGGCCATTTTGTTCTATGTTTTTAGTGAAAATGAACTTCCAGCAACTGTCTTTCTAACCCATACATGCATATAATTTAAGAACAGAAGGTCATGTAAAGTTTAAATTTAGCTAAAGTATTCCTTGTGACCACTGGTGAAATTTTATGGCCGAAATATGCAAAGTTAAGGTCATGTGGTCACTGGTGTAATAATGTATGGATTTCGCAGTGTGTAGACACTGTTGCCAAATTTATCAACATTCAACATTAATAGTTTTATACTTCATACACTACATGTAGATTTTGTGTAGACATTTTGACAGTGACATTTTCTGTTGTCACTTTGATACACATACACGTACATTGGAAGAACCATACCTGTATATGAATGAATTCTCTGACGAGTGTCTATAAATTTAAAACTACAGTATCGGTGCAGCAACTGGTTCCATGAATACTGTCAGGACATCATATCATCATGGCTGTCTTTAAGGCCAATGCTTTTGTTTTGTGAGAATTGTTGCAGTGTCAGAATGCACTGTCAATTACTTTGTGTGTAAATAAGGCATATGTGAATGAGCTGGTGTATAGCCTGTAGTATTTGGGTATCTGTGTTTGTAGTGAATTAATGGACTATATCTTTCGTTTAGAACTTCGTCGGAGTAGACTTTGGTTAGTAATTTTAAGTTAATGTAGCTGATTGTAATTTTGAGCTTTATGTATTTCTCTGATGTAATTGTGCTGCTTCAGAGTGTCGTTGGCAAGACAGCATGTGTTGTATGATGTGATTTGACGTGTGTGTGTGAAATGAAGTGTTACAGTAGGATTTGATTTTATCGCCGTCATTAACTTATAGCCCATATTTAGGTAGGTCGAGGCCATTGTGCAGTGCAGTAGTGGAGACTACTGCCTCCTGCTCCACTATTTCAGCTACAATATAGTACTATACTGAAAGAAGCCAACCAAACCATTATTTAGCAGTTTACACCGTGCACAAGTTAGATTACAGCAGAATAATACTGTCAGATATTCTATTCAGCATTGCTGATTTGGATGGGGATGAAATAAATAATCAGTACACATGAAACACAATCAGTTTTTTCTTATGATTCGCGGAGGTATCAGTGTAGCTGCATAGCCTAAATCTGGGCCTACCAACTTATAAATTTTTGTACTGTATAATAAAGGTTTTATTCTTGGTTTGGCATTTACATTTACTCTTGCAGTGACTTGGTCATAATGACAGCACCATGAACATTGTTATGAGGATTATTATTGTTATTATTATTATTATTTTTAAATACCCTTGGGTAGAAGGGTTAAAAGCAAAAAAAAAGTTAAAATCAAAAGCTGGAGTGACTGTTAGTCTGGAACGTTGTCAATCACAAAGTGTCGTGCAGTAAAACAAAAGTTATTATCATCATTAAGGCTGTAAGTTTTTCGCAGCCAAAAAGTTGGGAAAAAAATATAAAATTTGTGGCCAATTTGCAGTTTGAATAGTAGCATATTAGAAAGCATTATATTCAGGTTTTAGGATTAAAAATGAACAACATTCATTCACCACTACTAGCAACAGCACATCGATGTCACATCAAATCACTCAGTTAATGAACACTGACATTTTAATTTTAAATTTAACGAGGGTGCACCAGTACAGCATTGCTGATTGATGATGAATGTCAGGACGAAATTGTCAAATTTGCGGTGATCACAGGAAACGGTGAAATTCGCAGCAGTAACTCAAATTTGTGAATTTACTAATCATGTGATGCCCGTGAAAAATTTACAGCTTGCATTCACAAATGTCATTTTGTTGAGGCATTTACCAGTTGTAAGTCTTTATTCTGCTTACCACTGATAGCATGCTTCATCTGTGTTTCGTTTTGTCTGTGTCATCAAGCTGTCAGGGGCAGTCTTGAGTTGTCTTATCAGAACTTGCTAGGCTTGTTTCTAAGATGGATGCCTTTAAAAGTTGTTATATTTGAAGAACTGTAAAAAGAGTTTTCTCTCCGGTTCAGCCAGCTTGGGCTAAGCAACAGCAGGATGCTTAACGTTGTGTTAGCCATGGGCTGCTTGATTCATTTTAATTTCATAAAAGCGTTATCTTGTGCTTTAAGTAGCAAAACTGAAAATTTTGTTGAATCAGATGTAGAAGTTAATTTGCTACAAGTATGAACACATGTTTCGTGCATTTGTTGATGGATTAATAATCTACAGTTGTAGAACTATACATGCACACAGCCTGGGTTGGCTGGTTGCCCGTTAAAGGGCTTGGAGTAGATTCTTATGTGTGTCAGATGCCTTTCTTCATGCTCTAACAACGGTGTCGTACATTGACGGCAAAAATGGCAGTTGTAATCAGTTATTACCTGTGTATCAGCAATGCTGAGTGAAAGCAAGTGTTTTCCTTCTCCCTGTGTGTGTGTCTGCAGTCTGTTCACACAAAAACTGAGAAACTAATGATCAGAAAGTGATGTGGTTTTGTGTGAATATTTGTTGTGGTGAACCCTGTGTCATTAAATTTTGGCAACATTTGACCTTGGGAGCTGTTGTGTATTTTTGATGCAGTTTTACACCGTAATGTATCTTTGTTCGGTCTGTAAGTCCAATAAATGTGGGTGTATTTGACTTGACCTTGTCACACTGGACCCATTTCGCTGTGCGTAGATTCATATGTATTTATATGTGTGTATTTTGTATTTTGTGTTTTTTTCATACTGTATTATTGTAACACAGTGGGGTGGACCTGATGGGATTGAAGCATAATCCTTAGGACCCTATCTTCGTTCAGTGCTTTGACACTGTTGGTTGTCATTTGACCCGTAAAAATCCGTCTCCGATATGACCTATAATGTGTTTGGTGGGACGTTAAAGTTTGGTCAGAGTTGACCTTTGACCTTCAGAGCTAAAATTGAGGCAGGACGCAAGTTTCTGCTTCCCTCGAACACGGTTTAATTGTCATTGTTATTAGTGTGTAATTAGTTGTAATATTGAGTTTAATTTAATCATAACTTTTATGAATGTTACACCAGTATCATTGTCGACTGCTTGAACCAACTGAGGGTAATGGAGCTGTATTCTCAGCTGCTGAGGTCCATAGCGTAATTACAGTATTGTGAGCAAGCTGAATGACCCAAATGTGACATGATGCTCAATTAGTGGTGAATGAGTAGCACAAGAGGGCTGACCAGTTGTTACCTAAGCCTAGAAACATGTACTGTTATTTATGTGGTTAAAACAAAATTTCTCAGCTTGTTGAAGAGGGAGATGACCCCTCCACTCGGCCGTGGATCTGCCATTGTGGCCAGTTATTTAATGAGTAATATCTTTTTCTGCATTTCAACACTGTGCTGCACTCTTGTCCAGAATGCTTAAGGCTTTTTATTTGCTAAATGTCTGGATAAGTTAGCAGCGTTATTGTATGCTGTATTATTCTGCCCTGTGATGTACTGTGTAGCTTTCTGTGTTTGATGTATTGTACATCACAGGTCGAGAATTCAAGATTATTATTTTTTTTAATATTCTCAGCCATGTGAGTTTTAAAACTTAAAAATATCTCTATTAGCAACATTAAGATGAGATATTTATTGCAATGCAGCCTTTTAAGGTTGAAATGATACAAGACAATTATACAACATTACAGAATACCCAACAACACGAATTATATTACTCTCATTGTCACTCAGTAAATTAAAACACACACACACACACAGTAATAATACTAACAATAATACTAATAATACTAACAATAATAGGTCTAATCCAAAACAATCTAAAACTTCTTTGATATGCTGTACTGTCCATCTAGTCCATAATGGGAACTTTTGCTTAGTGGTAATTGGTATGGGTATGTACTCCGTAAAACCCTTAGACTATTAGACACCTTAACAGGTGGCAACAAATAATTCAAGGAATGTTTTGGGTCTTTAATTTTATTGCCGTCACATTAACTTCGAGCACATCATTGTTGTTCAAGTTAATAGTCCAGACAAATGGGCAGTCACTTTCTCATCGAGTAAGCTGGCAAGAGGACCAGTGAAGTAATATTTCAAACTTACGTATTTCTTGAGAGTTACTGTGGTTAGAATTTTTTTTAAATCTCCAAAAGTATGAATTATTACTAGAGGCGTTGAGTTCTCGATCTGATAAATTATCTTTATGTTTAGTCAATAGTACTACGTCTAACACAAAAGTCTGGTGCTTATGCTTTCACCTATGTGGGCTGGTTGTCCGGCTGGCTGGCGGTTGTCCATTAATGTCTATTCTGCGTGACATTGTATCTCTGTACTTATTGGGAGGGAATTCAATGAAACTTGCAACACATAATCATCCTGTGAGTGGAAAGGTTTTAGTGTTTCAAAGCTCAAGATCATAGCGAGGTTAAATGCATTTTTTTGGTTTGAACGATAACCGTCAACTTATGGCCGGCCGGCCGTCGTCCGTCTATTAACATCTATTCCACGTGACGTATTATCTCTGTGCTTAGTGGAGGGATTTCAATGAAAAATTATGAAACACTAATATTCATCATGTGAGTGGGCATTGCTGTAACCGTTTCAAAGTCACGGGGTCAAAAGAACACAACGAAAGTCATGGAAACCGTGTGAACTTCCTGAACATCTCAGGCGGTGGGGGATACTTTCTATAGTCGGGAGGGTCAGGGTCACAAACGTTCGTCCGATGAAGGCATACTGTTCGACGTTTCGATGGACGCGTCTGGTTTCTAATTACCTTTGTTTGCCATTTGGTGTAGTGTTCGCTTTTGTGCAGTTAATTTTCAAACACTGCATCAAACGTGTCTGCACATTGTGGCTTAAGTAAAAAAATATCGAAACACCGCACAATCCATGCAGAGTTTTGTGTCTGTTCATGAAAACAGTTTAACCATGTAACTTTGTTGTATTTGACACATTTACCTTGTATTCCAAATGTAGACATTGCACAGATGTTTATTCCGCTGGAGTATTAGTTCACCAGTCGTACTTCCTAAGCGTTATGTCTTGTAAATGTTACATTTGTTCTGAAAGTATTGCATTTTCGTGCATACTCTATGTAGGCCTATAACCGCCGACTAACTGTAACCTACAGATAACGATGTTGCAATTGTTAAGGTGAACTGTACCAATTATTACAGGTGGTAGTAGTTCCGTGAAAAGAATTAACGTACATGTATTTTATTGCCGCTTTGGCTACTCTAGTACACGTCGATGAGCTACTGACACCGAGTTTTCAGTTTTCAGGTGTTGTCAGTCAAACTACAAACTGCTGCCATTTTATGTGCAACTGCAAAAAAAATCAAAAGTGTAAATATACGTTTAATTCTGACTGGAAACGAGAAGGCGTGGAAATGCCGGGCCCTACGGTCTGTACGCATTGCTTGTTTAAGACTTCAAGACTTCCTGCACCGTAAACACGTTTGCAGGAAGCATTTATTTCATCGTTTGACGTTTTGTGCTTTGTATTCACATTCACTTTTAGTACAAACTTTCATTATGCATAAATGTTCAGTTAATTGACACCCTGTATTTTGGTGCGTTAACCTTAATATTTGCATCAAATATGAAAAAAAGTTTTGACTAGCTCACCTAAGGCTGATCGGGAAAATGAAACGAAAGGAAAGCTTTGCAGGCTGCTTATTGTCACAAAAATATTTTTATTGTAGGCCTAAACAGAATTACATGGTGTAGGCCTATGCCGATTACCGTTTACAAGTAAACAGGCTAAAGTGCTCAGTGGCGTCAGCAGAGGGAGGCAGTGAACCATGTCATTAAGTCGACGAAATGCCAAATCGAGTATAGAGAGGCCAGCATGTTTTGACATTTACAAATTGCATTCAAATTACGCTAAAACGCATCCTGCACCAACAAACTGTTGACTCTGTAATACGCTACTGGACGATGTCTCCTATTTTGGCGTAGGCCTCACCAAATGACTATTGTATTGCATTGTAAAAAAAGTTTACACGAGCATCATCTTCAGCTTTTTTACACGTTAGTTTTCAGCTTCTGGCGGCCGTTTCCCCTAGACAGACCCTCACCAGAGTTCTGCAACTACACAGTGAACCATTAAAAACGTGACATTATATTTTTGACTATAATTTTGGCTAATCTTAACCGATTTTTATAGTTTTTATATTTTAATCGTGAAGAAATTCTACATGTAGTAAAATTTACCACGTCACCTTAATTGTGTGCGCACCTTACTTCGTAAATTTAAATACACGTAACAACACTTTTCAGTTAAAAACTCTATTATTCTTTGTTCATTTACGTTTACAGCAAAAAAGAACAGAAAGTCATCTCCAATTATCAAACATACAGTGTTGCCATTTTGACATTGTAATTTTGAGAGTAGCAATCATAAGTAATTCAGCGTCGACACAGGCCCACACCACGTCGATGGTGTGGTTCAATCAATCA